>Ga0163163_10000182_pt1 | contig 64629 bp, 58 predicted proteins | sample S65metaG_FD_119766 | JGI IMG/M metagenome (GOLD analysis project Ga0163163, IMG submission 119766) | Switchgrass rhizosphere microbial communities from Kellogg Biological Station, Michigan, USA - S6-5 metaG | ecosystem: Host-associated > Plants > Roots > Rhizosphere > Soil | place: USA...
CTAAGCAGGTGCTGCACGCTGACGCTGTCCGCAGCCGGCTGCACGGCGCTCGGCAGGTTCGCGCCGACTGCGCGCTCCAGATCCGCACGCGCAATCCAGTAGTCGCGCAGCGCTTCGAGATAGCCCTGATCCGCGTCGAACTCCGCGCGGCGGGCGCCGATCAGGTCGAACACACCGGTCAGCATGAAATTGACTTCCTCTTGCGTCCGCGCGACCACGGTCCGCCGCTGCGGGATCAGGTTGTCGCGGTAATCGTCGCTGCGCGCCCGCGCATTGCGTACGCGTTGGGCGGCCAGGCGCACCTCGGCATCGACCGACTGCGTGAGCCGGCGCCGCTCGGCCACACTCCAGTCCTGCAGCGCCGTCGCACGCGCGATCGCGCCTTGGCCCTGATCGAAGATCGGCAGCTGGATCGACAACGAAGGGCCGAGGAGACGCGATCGGTCCGGATCGCGTTCGTATGAGACGCCGGCCTCGAAATCGCCGAGCCAATGATATTTGCGCGCCGCTTCCGCGTTGTCGGCGAGCAGCGTGACGAGTTGCGTGGCGGCGGCGAGATCGAGCCGATTTTGTGCCGCGCGTGCCTGCAGCGCTGTGGTTTCGTCCTCAGCGATGACGGGCAGCGCGACTTGATCCGGAACATTCCACGGCACCGCTGCCGGCACTCCGAGTCGCAGCTCCAGTCGCGCATGCGCTTGCGCGACGTCGTCATCCGCCCGGCGTGCGGCGACTTGCCCTTCGGCCAGCTCCGCGCCATGTTGCGCCAATGCGCGCGCCGTGAGATTGCCCGCGGCATGAAAGCGCTGCGCCAGGTCGTACCCCGTTTGCAGCGCGTCGGCAATGGCGTGACGCACACCGGCGACTTGTTGCGCGCCGACGAGCGTGTAGTAGTCAGCTTTCGCTTCGGCCGACGTGCGCAACACGCTGCCTGCCAGCAGCTGCTGCGTGCGCACAAATTCGCCTTCCGCAGACCGCGTCTTGGCGCCACGCAACAGCAGGTTGGTAAAGTTCTGCACGAGCCCGAGTTCGATTTGCGCCGGAGCGCTGTGCGCGCTGGAATCGAGCATTGCCCCACGCAAAGTCGGGTTCGCCCAGCGCGCGGCCTGGAACGCGTCCGCGCGGGCGATGCCAAGCCGCGCATAGTCGGCGGCGAGCTCGACATTGCACAACAGTGCCAGTTGCACAGCGGCATCCGGCGTCAGCGACTGCGAAACGAGTTTGGATACCTCCGCGTCCGCTGACGTGCAGTCGCGCGGGCCTTGCGCCGGTGCGGAAGCGATACCGCGATCGGCAACCAGCTGCTGCGTTTCATTCAATCCGCGTCCGGCGGGAAACGAGGCGCAGCCGCCAAGCACAATCGCCGCGGCCAGCGCGCCAATACGAATCCATTGCATGAACTGACTCCTGCAAAAACCCAAAGAATGCACGCGAGGCATGGCCTCGCGGTACAGGAATTGCCGTCAGGTCAGGCGATCGGGGGTCTCAGCAGAACGCCATGCGGTGCGGCCGGAACATGCAGCCGGGCGAGGTGAACACGTTGCGCTGCAAATGTGTGGTCAGCCGGTTGCCACTCGATCGTGGCGACGTCCGCCGGCGAACTGCATCCGCACAAACAGGCGGCGTGATGACAACAGCCGCACGGGTGTTGCGGTGATGAATTGCCGCTGTCGCTGCGGTGTTCATCCGGTGTGGCGTCCGCAAGGCCATGCTGGCAATGCGTGTGCTGCGCCTTGTGCGGAATATCTTGCGCGGTTGCGGCGGCGGGCACGGCGAAGCCGAACCCGTTCAAAACCAGGAGCATGGCCAGAAACAGTTTGAGGGCGGGTCGCGACACGCTCGATAGAGTGCGCGTCGATGCAGGAAGTTTCAAGAGTCAGGTCGCCGACGCAGCTTTGCTTTCTCAATTCAGGCGCGCGGCGACCTTTGCATACTTTAGATGGCCAAAGCCACGCTCATTCTTCAATGGCCTCGACACCGCGTTGCTTCAGGTTCTGAAGGTGATCGCGCATTTCTTTGAGCCGGTCGGCAGAGAGACCCTTCCAATCCGTAACTTCGCCTTCGGGTAGATCAGCGGCTAGCTAAAGTACGCAGGCCGGGTAGCCGCCCGCGAGCGCCACCAGGGAAGGCACAATCACGGGTGCGGTATAATGCCGGCTCGCGGTACGAAGCTGAGACTTGAGTTTCGGTTGGCTTGGACTAGAAGACCAACAAATACGCGCCCGTAGCTCAGCTGGATAGAGTAGTGGCTTCCGAAGCCATTGGTCGGGGGTTCGAATCCCTCCGGGCGCGCCACGCCACTATCGCTCGCGCGTGGCAGTTAGCCACTAACCCATTATGTGTCCGAAAGGACAGGTTATGCCTTATCCGTTCCGGACACGTTATGGTTGATTCTTAGGGGGGCTTTATGCCTCAGGCGCTCTTCGCTTGTCGCCTCTTGACCAAGGCGTGCGATCTTTCACGAGTTTCCATGGCGACTCCGTTGACCTCGTCGAAGTTCTGAAGGAAGAGCTGTGCTCTCTCGGGTGGAATTTCGCCGTTGCGCAAGTCGAGATTGTTTCTCTTAATGAAGTAGAAGGCGAGTGCCACCCGCATTGGTACTGCGAGTTCGCCATTCTTCATCTTGTAGTCGTGTTCGATAGTGCCGCGCTGTAGGACATCTAACTTCGGGTGAGCGATCAGCTTAAGTTCTACGAAAGTGTTCCACTCGACATCGTCAGACGGATCAGCGTTGGAGCTCCTGGGTTCTGAAACCGAAAGGATTCGACCGAGCACATAGTCTCGGTATTCGCCGTGTTCCATCGACAGCGCTCTTGCATGCCACCGCTGGCCGTCATATGCGAGGGAATGTGGACGAACTGTTCGCACACCTGTGCGGGTAAGGGACAGATAGTTGATGTCGATTTCGCCCCGCATACTGATCGTTTTCAAAATGGCGCGCAGCGTGTAAGCCTCGGGGCCCCGAGCGATCACCGGCGCGATACCGACTGCCGGCACCTCATCGAACCAGGTATCGCTTTTTTGAATTGCCTCTGCCGTCAGAGCGTGAACTTGCAGTAGATATCGTTCGGGAGACAGCCGAAGAACCTTAGGCCGGAAGCCGCTCGACGCGACATAGGCCTTTGCCGTGCTGTCGTATTCAATATTCCCCGGCATTGCCTCTTGATAGCGCCGGAGATCAACCGACGCCTGCGGCGTCGAGATCTTGAACTCGTTTTCGAGATCCTTCCTGTTGACCCTCCCCGCCCAATAAACGCGCCATTCGATAAATTCGAAGCGGCGCTCGATGCCCCAGCGGATGTCATTGTCTTCTGCCATAAAACGGCGACCTGTATAGTATCTTGACCCGTATGGTTTCTATATGGTATAGTTCCTATACCCATCCGCAGTGTGGATTAGGCGGTGGATCGATGCAAGTTTTTGTTCCGGTTGTCGCGCCCCGAGCGCAGGAGGTACTACATGTCTGCCGATACACCTAAACACGAGACCACTATCATCGTGGACGACATCAAGCATAGCGTCCGCCCGGGTGCGTGGGTCGTCCGTGACCTAAAAAGCGCGGTCGGCGTTGACCCGGCGAAGGTGCTAGCCGAGATCACGCCGAACGGCCTCAAGGATCTCAATGACGATGCCAAGATCGGAATCCATGAAGACGAGCGGTTCATGAGTCACGTCCGTTCGGGGGGGTCATCCTAATGGCCGCCGTCGAAGCTGAGGTGGTCCCGGATCGGGACGTCCGCCCAATAGCTGAACTGTGCGATGGAGAGGTGTCCTTTCGCATCGATGGTTGGCGCCAGCTCATCTTCATGCAGGGGCTCCGCTTCTATGCCAACGGCGCCGAACAAAAAATGGATGCTCTCCTTTGCCTCAACCACAACAACGCGACGTACCCGACAAAACTCTATCTCGAGAAGCAGATCGGAACGGGACTTAACTGGAACGAGCAGGCCTACATTCTTGGACGCACTTGGTTCACGTTCTCGTGGCGTGACATCCAGCCTACGTTGACCCCGATCGAAATTCTTGCAGCACATCTCGGTCCGCTGAATCCACCTCAGCCATGAGCGTTGTGTTCCGTTCCACAGATGCGTTCATGGCTCGTGTAAGAGCGGATCTGTCGCGGCCTCACCCGTTCGCGTACGAACGAGTCGGTTTCATCACCATCCGCGCTGCATCTTCAAACGGAGGGCTGCTGCTCCTGGCGCAGGAATACTTTCCGGTTGCTGACAACGAGTATGTTCGCGATTCCTCTGTCGGTGCGATGCTCGGTCAAGAAGCATTCCGAAAGGCTCTAGAGATAGCGCTGCTATCGCGGGTCGGTGTGCTGCATGTGCATCAACACGAGCTTGGAAAACGCCTTTGGTTTAGTACGATCGATCTGCGCGAGCAGCTCCGGTTTGTGCCGGACTTTTTCAAAGTATGTCCACACATGCCGCACGGGGCTTTGGTCTTGAGCCCATATTCAGCAGCCGGACGCGTGTGGCTTGGACCTAGTGAAATTCGCCGCATCACCGAATTCAATTCAATCGGCGCACAAGTGAGAGTGTGGCCCTCCGCCAAGGATGGCAGTACAGGATTTGCCCATGACTGGTCCTGACTTCACGCGTCAAAGTTTTCTCGGCGCTCGGTCCGACCAAATTCTCGCTGACACACGCGCGGCCATTGTTGGTCTTGGTGGTGGTGGGTCACATATTGCGCAACAACTCGCACATCTCGGAGTTGGGCGTTTTCGCCTCATTGATCCTGACGTCTTGGAAGCAAGCAACCTAAACCGCTTGGTAGGAGCGACTCAGACGGATGTCGACCGGCATACTCCCAAAGTCGAGATAGCGCGACGGATGATTTCGGCAATACGCCCTCAGTCCGAAGTGCTCGTAGAACAAAAGAAGTGGCAGGACGTTGATCTCCTTCTGCGAGACGCGCACGTAATATTCGGTTGCGTAGATGGCTACCAGCAACGCGACTACTTGGAAAGCGCTGCTCGCCGCTACCTATTGCCATACATCGACATAGGTATGGACGTCACCGAAATGGCAAAGGGTGCATTCGCGATCGCGGGTCAGATGATCATGACTCGACCGGGCGGGCCCTGCATGCGGTGTTTGGGATTCCTCACGGATGCTCGTCTCAGCGAAGAAGAGAATCGCTACGGAGACGTTGGAATTAACCCTCAAGTGGTGTGGACGAACGGCACACTTGCGTCTTTGGCAGTGGGCGCATTTGTGAAATTGGTAACACCTTGGTTCGACACTTTGGACGCATTTACATGGCTCGAACTTGACGGGAACGCGCAGACAATCGTTGCCAGTCAGCAGCCGAAGTACGCGCCGGCATTCCTTGGATGTCCACACCATGGAGGTAAAGACGGTTTGGGCGACCCCTTTTTTTCGATGAAGCAGCACTTGTCATCGGGCACTCTTATGGACACCTCTAAGCAAGAGTGATCACGAGTTGAAGAACTCGAGCACTTAGGCTGCCATGATCATCGCAACCCGCTTCGCCGGCGCAGTCGCTCTCGCACACGTTGTTGCCTTTGCAATAGGACGCGGTGGTACGGACTGCGATTTTCTAGACGCGGGTAGAAGTGTTCTTTGATCCATTCAATGCGCGGCGCGTCCCTGAGGTCGCGACAGAAAGCACTAGAGACTTGAGTCCCGCTGAAGAAACTCCAAACAGATCTCAGTTCATCTGCAAGTGGCCGTCCATTTGGGGTAGCATCGATCCTCTTGAACGCGATTTGCATCAGTGCTTCGGCGTCCACGGAAAAATCAGGGTCCTTCAAAAGAACTTGAGCCGCGTTCACGAAGAGAATGCAGATCTCCCTCTTTTCGTCCCACGACGCATTACCTGAAAGCGTCAAGCGCATCGCAAGCGCCAGCATGGCTAGTCCGAATTCGTCACCGCGCAATAGCCAATAAGTGAGCAGATCCTCCTGCAACTGGGCAGTCGACACATCGTCGGGCCACGACAAGTATGAGTCGTTTGGGAATTCCCAGAGTCCAGTTCGTCGTTGAAACCGCCCGAAAATTCGGTCGGCGGTTCGTTCGCCAATCGGACCTTCTCTTAAGGCCACGTGCAGGTTGCTGCGGAGAAGGTCCGCCGCTCTCGGCCATTCAGAAGCGACGATATTCAACCACCGATTTCTAGGCCGAGGACAAACCTCGCCGCGCGCATATTTGCCTAAAATTCGGTAATCGCTTGGATCCGGCGCATGGCCATCAGGGAAACGTCTGCGCTCTGCTCGCGACAACTCGTCCCAAAGGTCCGACAGAGATTCGCAGCCAGACAGGCGAAGCGTGCGGCGCATCCAGACTCGCGTGATGACCTGAGCAGCCTCATCGCGATGATGCACAGAATTCGCTATTGCTGGGTGGGTCACGCTCACGGCAACGATTCTCGCGCGCCTTTTTTTCTCGGTCAATCGCGTGCTTGACGATCACGCACGCAACTTGCCGATTCAGACCAATGGGCTCTTAGTGCACGATCACGACCAGCCTGAATTTCGCGAGTCCTATGCGCGCCGAGATCTTGCTGGAGGACGTCGTCCGTGACGTCAATAAGTACCCGCTTCTTGTCCCGGGCAAGGCGCTCTGGCGCCTCCTTGGCTTTGAGAACTATCCGAGCTTTTCGCGCGCCGCGCGCCGCGGAGTTCTGCCGTTTGACCTTACCAAGTTCCCCGGCCGACGCGGATTGTTCGCGCGTAGGGCGGATGTCGACCGTTGGCTAAGCGCTGTGTTGCGCCAAGGCCAAGCAACGTTGGAACCCAAGCTCCAATCCCCAACCAACCAAGAAGGAGGATTGCTGCGACCGAGCCGCTAGCTCGTGGACCAGAAAAGCAAACGCCCCGCTGGCAGCGGGGCGAGTGCGTAAGACGTCAAGAATTGCTCCTCCTGACGTCCCAAGTATGGATCCGCAGAAGCCAATTCGTCAACACTCAAGCTACGCGTCTCGGTCGCGGCTTTATGCCGCATGCCGTCCATACGTAAAACGCTAGAGATCGCACATCAGCTAAAGATCCCGAGTGCCGGGATCGACTATATAAGTCGCGTTATCACCTCCCCACCGTCACGCCGTGTCGGGCATACGCGCTTTCCCTGCGTGGCGACTCGATTCGCATCGCTCAAGATGGGATTTGTGGTCCAGGCGGAATCGCATACTTGTGAATATCCGTTCCTGCTTCGTTGCGAGCTTGACCCCGAGTGCGTGGGTTTCTACTGCCAGCCCGAGGCGATTCAGGTCCGGCGCACGCTGCCTAACGGCAAGCCTCACATTTCGGCCCACCGCTTCGACTATCTGGTCGTTCGCCGGAGACAAATCGAAGTCGTCGAGTGTCGTACGCGCGATTCACTAGACGAATCGGTAAGGGAACGACCGCACCACTGGTTCAAGGATGGAAATGGGTTTCGCTGCATTCCCTACGAGGATGCAGTGAAACCTCTCGGGCTCGTTCATCGCATCTTTTGCAGCGACGAAGTCAATGCGATCGAGTGCGCGAACATGTCGATTCTCAAGGACGCCCTGAGGAATATCCCGCCAGCTGATGCGGAGCGCATTTTTCCGAAGGCGTCGAAACATCTGCGCCATGGCGTTCCACACACGATCCAATCCCTCGCAATCGCGTTGGGAGTCGAATCGCCTGCCGTGTTACTGCGGCTCATAGCTGAACATCGCCTTTTCGCGTCTCTCACCACGCATTTCTTGGCCAATGTGGAAACCACTCCCATCTTTGGTACGCAGAACGAAGTGGATGAGTACGTTGCCGCCATTGAAGTTGCAACGACCCTAGAGCGAGCGATAGCTAGTCTGAATACGTCTACGAATACCGACGTCAGTGGCGCACCGGATGGCAATACGGTCGACATACGAAACCTATCAATCGCATACATCAGTAGTGCGCAGCTACAAGAAAGCGTAAAGCGGCTGAGACAACTCGAACCCGTCCTGCACCACGAACGAGCTGCCACTCGGAACGAACGTCGGTGGATCCAGCAACTTCGGGTGGGATCGTCAGGGGGACTTTCCAGTGCGGAGGCAGTCGCATCTCGAACTCATCTTCGGGGAAATGCGGATGCCCGACTAAAGGGCGGAGAGATTGAATGCGCCAAAGAACACATCAAGAAGTTTTGGCTTACCCACATTCAACCGTCACGCAGAGCAACGTGGTTAGCGGTCACCTGGCCTAAGGACGCCAATGGCAAAGATCTCAGCATGTCCTATGTACGTTTTTGCGAGCTTTGCAACGCCGTAAAAGCGGAAGAGCGGGAACGCAGCCGCGGTGGTCACCGGGCAGCGCAGAAATATCTTCCAGCGTCACACCCTGCCGATCGGTCGGCCCTTCCTACACGTGGTTGGGAATGGGCTCAGGTAGACAGTACCGTTGCAGACATGAAGGTCCTCGTAGACCTCGGTCTCGCGCAAATATTCCTGCGTTTGACGCTTTCCATCCTGATCGACGTGTTCTCGAAAGCCGTACTGGCATTCTGGCTCTGCTTTGGTAGCCCTAGTCGGAACACGCTGTCTATGCTTTATCGTGATTGCTCAAGACGGCACGGACGGTTGCCGAATGGTCTCCTCGCCGATCATGGTTCAGAGCACGACTCGACTTTTCACGAGACCTTCTTGGCCGCCATGATGATGGACAAGGCAGAGCGCCCCACGGAGTTGCCGCGGTACGCGTCGGAAGTCGAGACGTGCTTTGAAGTCGCTCGCCAGAAAGTACTCCGGCAGCTTGCCGGCAACATGCAAAACGATAAGTGCGGCCGCTCCGCATCAGCATCGCACAAGGCACACGCCACGACGCGTTTTGTAATTGCTTCCTTATACAAGGAGATGGACGACTACTTCTTCAGCTCCTACAACAATGCGCCGCACGGGAAAGACCTTTTCACGCCTAACCAGAAGCTGCAGGAGAGCGTATTGAGCGTCGGCGACCTGGCCACGCGTGCTCCCTACGATCTGAATTTCTTGATTCAATCCGCCATCCCGACCAAGAAGAACAACTACAACATTGACCCGCGCAGAGGCATTCGAGTTGCCGATAGCTCCTATTGGAACGCAACCTTCGCTGACGAGATGATGCGCAGACAGAAAGCGGATGTTGTGCGCCGCGAACCTTTCGATCCAAGCATTGTGTACGCGCACTGCAACCGGCAGTGGTACGTCTGCTGTGACTCCGCATATCAGCGGACACGCGGGCTTTCTGAGTACGAGCGTTGGGCGGAAGCGGCGCTGGCCTTCGATGGAAAGTCCGCGGCCCGGAGGATCAAGCTCGCCGAAGACCAGAAGCTGGCAAAGCACCAGCTCGAACTGTGGCAAAGCCAACAAGAAACTCAGCCGGCTCAAGTGGCGCCACCTGAGGATCGTCCTGCGAACTCGGACAACAGCGCGCGAAACGAGCCTGACTTCGCTTCGTTGCGAAAGTCGCCCATCACTCCTCTTTGGAGACCGGCACCATGAATGCTGCAGAAAAGCTCAAAGCGTGGCTTGCATCAAATTCGCTTCCACACAAGAAGTGGGTCGATGCGCTGAACAAGACAACAACATTTGCGACGTTCGCAGAACCTGGCTCGCTAGTTCTCCTGATTGGGCCTACCGGCGCAGGGAAATCGAGGCTTCTCGACGATCTGATAGGTAGGCTAGCTGGGTCACCGTTGCAGTGGCCCACTGGCAAGATACCGGTCGCTCGAGTCTCGTTGGTGAACGATGTTCAAGGGTTCTTTCATTCGAAAGACTTTTATCTTCGCTGCCTCTCTGCCGTACAACATCCCTACTACTCACTGCCACGCGAAGATATCCCGGTGGAGTGTCGCGAGACGCTATGGCTCGAGAAACTACGGCTCAAGTATTCAGAATCCCATTTGAGGTTGGCGCTTGAACATGCAATGCAACATCGCGGCACGCGCTACTTTTTCATCGATGAAATTGATGCTCTGCTTCGAGTCCCCTCGCGGCAGCGCTCCATCGATCACTTAGACTCTCTGCGCGGCTTAGCAAAACTCACAGGCGCAATTTTTGTATTGGCAGGAACTTATCTCGCCCTCGAGATCTGGAATCGCTCGGCACAGTTGAACAGACTCACGTTCGACGTACACCTCGGCCGGTACATTGTGAGCAGCGATGATGATCTTATTGAATTTGAGCGTGTCCTCGACGCGCTTTCTCAAGTGGTGCCGTTGCGTCCCGGGGCGAGTCTCCGCGATTGGAACGACGTTATCTACGAGGGAACTCTTGGCGTTATGGGAGAGATCGTGCGGCTGCTTCTCGCATCATTGGCGTTGATGGAGCATGAAGGAGCATCGGTACTGAGTCGCGAGATCATCGAGAAAGCCATCATGCAGAGGCAGAAACTCGACACGCTGATTCGTGAGATTCGATCCGGCGAGCTAACACTTCTGGGCAATACCGATCTTCCCGACTTGGGGCCGGAGCGGCCTGATGAAGATACTGGCAATAGTGGGGTCCGCCAACATCGCAACGCGGCGAGCAAGAAAGGCCGCCGCCGTCCGGGTCGACGGAATCCGACGCGTGATCCGGTGGGTTCCAAGGCGATCTGATGATCGCGATGGTAAGAACAACGCCAATGTTTGCGCTTCCGCTTCAGGGCTGCGGAACGCCCCTCGTCGAGAACTTGGCTTCGTACGTGTCCCGTCTCGCCGAAGCGCATTGCATATCGCCGTGGCAACTTTTGGACAGTGTCATGGCGTTCCGCCGCGGAGGCAGTGGACCAAGAATTACTGACCGCGCCGGTGTGGCAACCAGCGCGATCTTGGGGTCAGGCGACCTTGCCTCCCAGCTAGTTGCTCGTCTAGAGACACAAACTGGACAGAAGAATTTGTCAGCAGGAACGATCATTCAGCTCAGGCGACCGATCGCTAGGGACAATTTGGGGACGCTTTCGATAAATCGTCGCTGGTGTTCGGCGTGCCTTCTCGAAGAACAAGATGCCAATGATCCTTCTTACGAGCCCCTTATTTGGCAATTCCGTCTTATCCGACATTGCATGAAACACGCGATTCAGTTGCGTGACACCTGTCCGTCCTGCGGGGCCCCCCAGGCGCGACTATTCAGTCAATGCCATCGACGGGTCTGCCGAATATGCAGCGAAAACCTAGGCTTTCGCGGTGTACGCGAAGAATTATCAGCGCACGATAGTTGGCTTCACTGCCAGATTGGCGACCTATTGGCAAATCCGCAAAGCACCTATGAAGATTGGGCCTTCGCCAGATTTCTCTCGGCCTTTCAGGAGACTTGGCGAACTCACACGAAGGTGAGTCCTTGCGTGGCGCTTGGAATTCATGGTGAAAACTATCGACGCCTATTCAAAGCGGTAGCCAAGCCACGACTACTGACGGTGCTGCGAGCGGCAGCGTCGACCAATATTGATGTGCGTGCGATTCTCACCATGCCCACCGACAGCGTGAGACAGATCGATGCTTTCCAAATGCGCGAGAAGATCTGCTGCAAGCGTCGCCATCGCGTTTCGTTGGAACGTCGCGCTCACGTCGGGTCAGAAATCGATTCGGCGATCGGCCTATTGGAAACCAACAAACGGGCGGCCAGCCTCTCCGCAATTTGTCGCCGCGATGACGTGGTGCCTGAATATGCCCACTATTGGTTTCCAGAAAAGACGAGGAAGCTCTACCAACTACGTAGGGCATTCAACGCGTATCGCAAGCAGCAGAAGCTCGAACAGGCTATGCGCCTTGCCGATAGCCTCATCAGGACACAGAGCGCACCTAGGCCGATATTAGGGAAGCGGGCGATCGAGCATCGAATCGCTGCTGACGCTGGTGTATCAAAACGCGTTGCTATTGAAGCGCTTGCCGCAGTGTTGCGCTGTCGCTGTAAGAAGTTGGATCCATCCTATGGTGGCCACGACGACGCCGCAAAGCCATTTTCGGAAAGCTCCGGATTCTCAGGACCGTGACCACGATCGCCTCATTACTCCAAGAAATAGGAACAGCTATACGGCCTGGCGTCGCGCGCCGGTATCGTGCGAGCTCTGCGCATAGAGAATGAGGTCATCCGTCTCCGTCGGAGACGCTCCCACGCGAGTATCGAGTTCTCGAAGCATTTTTTCTTCCGCCTGGGGATCGATCGGACCAAGAGATGCAGTCGCAAGAAAAATCTTCCGCGCAATATCACCAATCTTTGTGGCCAGACTCCCTCCATTGCGCTTCCCGGCAAGGTACGCGCGAGCGATTGCCCACCGCGATAGCACGACCCACGCAACCATATCGTCCGGCAATGTCTTATGGCGCTCCTCGACGAAGATGTGTTCCGTGATGGGGTCGTCGGAACGACCGATCCAAATGTCTCGCAACATGCGCGTGACCCTCAATGCGAAGGACGCGTTGCGCTCGGAGTCATGCGTTGGGAAGAGGACCATCAGCCGAATGCCGCCGTCGCCTTGAGCGCGCTTATGCACGAGCGAGCAAGCGAGCATCATCAGATGAATCATGAATGCGGTTTGCGATGCCAAACGATTTGAGACGAGCGATGGTTGCTCCCTCAATCGCTCTAACAATGCGTCAAAAGCATCCATCGCGCCCACCAATTTCCGTCGCCGACGGTTGATCTGCTCGTCCGTAAAATACGGAGAAAGTTCCTTGCGCGGAGGCGATGCGTTCGCTCTCTCTGGGCCCTCCTGCTCTTCATCTGCCGATACGTCATCGTCCTCTGTGTCTCCTTCTGAAAGGGCACGATCCTCTTCGTCTTCGTGCGATTCTTGATCCATGACGACACCAATTCCTGCGACGCCACGCATCACGATCGACAGAACCTGAAGTAGTCCTGGGTCGTCAATCGAGAAGTGTCCCGTGGCGCCTGTAGCGGGCTCGAGGGATATCGCTCTGCGGAAGGCCTCGGAGGTCTCGTATTCCGTGGCTCGCCGTTCCGTGCGCCGTCCAGTGTGACCGGCTCGCCTGGCGCTCTTACGAACGTCTGTCAGAGGGTCTGGTGCAAATATCATGTGCGCATGCTGTGCGAGGTCGAGCAGATCTTCCTTGCCCTCACGAATGCGGTCGAACGCATCACGCAGGCGACTATCGATCTGCCCACGTGCCGCTTTCCGAAGTGCGAGCTCTTCGTGGACGATTGTCGGGGCGCTTATCGCGCCAGTCTTCAAGATGACGACCGCGATCAACGCACCCTTTGGCGGGGAAGGCAGTTCGGCTCGCCAACGCCCAGCAGTCGGCAAAAGACAAACTTCCAAACCGCCGATCCTAATGGCTGCCCCGACCGGATCCACTCCCGGCGGCGGGTACCAGCTCAGCTCTAGATTCGCCAACTCAATGTAACCGGGGGCGAACGGACGTTCATTCTCTTCAACAAGGGATACCTGTGCTACGGGGCTATGAATGACACTGCGGCGCAGCTTTGAACGCACGTCCAAGTGAAGTGATGACCGCACTGTCCCGGGCTTCAAGCGGCGGTACACGGATACCTCCGCATTCCTCGCCCCACCGGACCACAGCCCGAGCGCATCGTCAGAGCAGTTGGCGCTTCCGAAGACCACATGATCAGCCGTCGCGGTCTCAATCAGAATTATTTTCGCGTGGGGAAAGCGGCTCGAATCGATACCAGCTTTCAACCCCACAAACTGAACATCATCCTTAGGTCGAAGCGCAGCGACAGGAAATCTGTTCTTCTTGGAGTTCACTGCGACAAGCGTCTGGCAGTCGGACAAACGCTTGCGAAGTTCATGCAGTCCGCGCAGGTTAGAGTCCCAATAAGGGGAGACGATGATTAGGCGGTGGACCTTCTGGCCTTCGGTGCGTTCCACAAGTGTGCGCAGGATCGACGGAGAATCACCGCCTCGCTCACACAGGAGATCAATTGCAGAACCATCGGCCAACGCGATCTCGTGTTCATTCGCTTCCAAGTCCCGCAACCAAGGTGAGTCTCTAAGGTGCAGCCGGCATTTGTACTGAATCGCTTCACCTGGCAGCTTTTCGATCCAGTGCATCAGGTATTCATAGCTTTTTCTGATCAACGGGCCGAGAGCTTGCTCTTCATCGCGCGGACGCCAGTCGATGTCAGCAAGCACCTCCAGATTACGGCACCATCCCGCCGCAGTCGCGTTCGCGGATCCGACAATTAATCTCGCCCGATCCGAACCCAGTCGAAGGTGGATCTTCGGATGGAAGCACCCATTGGTGCTGACGGGCACTACTGCGTACTGACGCCCAGCTAACCGGAAGGCGCTGGGTGTGGCTTGCACAGCCCGGGTCAACATCGCAATGTCCGCAAGCAGCATGTTGTTCTCGCAACCGTGCCGGCGCAGAGTTCGTTCAATGTACGCGTCGTAGAACGCCGGGTCGACGGAATACGTCGTCATGACGGAGGAGTGCCATCCCGCACTGCCAAGGTCTTTATGCAGGCTTGTTTTCATCGAGAAACTTTTGGCCGGCAGCCGTAACAAAATCACCTTCGCAATACTTTGCGTCCCTCAGGAATCGCGCAAGGTTCCGCAAGCGCGGATTTGTGTATCCGTACTTTGTGAGCACCCCTTCCGAGAGTAGGCCATCAGCCAACATGAAGCGGTACGTGAACTTGTCGGACGCAGCCAGTTTCCTGGCTGCGATGTGCAAATGGGCCTCGACGATTTGCTCCTGCAAGACCCGCGAGAGAGTGGTTTTCGTATCAACCTGAGCGCAGTCATCGAGCGAACTCAACACTCCGGCGAGGGAACGTCCGTTTATCCCCCCATAGTGCGAAAGTCCAGCACGCACTCCATGCTCGCCACCACGCCATCTCAGCCAGAGGACTGCGAGCAGCTTGGTTGCAGCTTCAAGAACGGGCTTCTCGGTTGCGCGATTAAGGTTTCTCAATGCGCCGTGGACCTTCTCCGTCAGTTGCCCCTCTTCGTCGACGCTCATCTCGCCGACCTTCTTCGCCCAATCTCGCCACGGCCGCGCGAGATCGTGTGCTTTGAAAGTATTCGCGATTAGTTCAGAGATCAGCTGTGCAGGGGTGACGCCTTCCACCTGTTCTTTAATGCTGCTCGCCATTGCATTGAGCCACGCTTCAAGCGCGGTGTGGCACAGCTCGTTGGCCTGGTAGATCCGCCATCGGTCGATGATCGTCCCTTCCTGTCGATACGGTTTGTTTCCTGGAAGCAAGCGGTAGTAGAAGGCGCGCCGGATCGCTATCTCATCATCGAGACTTACACCGCGCTGTGCGAGGTCCAAGAGCAGCCAGGCTGAGGAACGTCTCGGAGTCCCATCGAGGAGATCAGGTGTCTTAGCCACTAGGAAATCGCGCAGCAGTCGCATCTCTTTGGAGTTGCCATTGATCGAGGCTGGATGGACTGCTTTGCCAATTCTCTCCGCGGCCTCCCAATCAAGCCTTCCTGTTGCTAGCACGCTTGCGATGAGACTTTCAGCTGGAGCACCGATTGCCGCCGAAAACGCTTCAGCCAACTCTTGTCCACGAGGTCTGCTTACTAACGGAATACCCGTCGACCGTTGCAGCATTCCAATCTCGGTCATGCTTCGAATGTAGAATTGACCGAAGTTGCCACGGCTAGCGAGGAGATACTGGCCTTCGCCTGACTCCCCTGGCTTGTCCGTGTGTTTGCGTAGTTCGATTCGCCCGCCTTGGTGTTCCTTCAGGTAAGCTCGCGCCCAATCCGAGCCTGCCAAACCACCAGTATGCGCAGGATCTTCAATCTCGGATGCCAAGGCATACAACGCCTCTGCGCGGCGCACGAAGATGCGCCACTTCGACTGGTCATCGACGTGCTGGGTTTGTTCATAGTTATGAATGACCCAGCAATAAAAGGAGTAGTACCGAAGGCGGTTGGTCACGTTGGTGATTCCCGGCACGAGATCCCGATAGATCCGGACGGAAGTCGCCTGAATTCCAAGCGGGTCGCGCCCCAGGGTCGGACGACTCGGCTGTGACCACGTCGGGACAAACTGCACGTGACTCTCCCTGCCTAGCCCACCCACTGCACCAACTTGATACCCGGATCGGCCCCGGTCCTGAGGACGATCAGAAGCGCGAATCGATACCGCAATCGATCGTCTGCCTGAAAACCCTGCAATTTTGCCGCATCGACTTTTAAAGGTACTGGATTAGTATCCTTCTTGAATTCAATGACGAGGTAGTTCGCATTGTTGCGTCCTCGCCGGTGAACAATCACATCGGGAAATACAGTTCGCGCCTCAGTGTCGTCCGCGCTGACTAGGCCAAAATTCATCAGCCTCTTCGGATCGATGCCATCACGGTTGTACTCGCAGTCCACATGCATATCGTGAAACTGCGTCTGGAGGTAGCTTCCGAACCGATGGGTTATAGACCGTTCGTTTGCATTCACTGCTAATAGATGTGCGTCGTTGTCTAGCAGCATTTCCAACGCAGCCAGTACTTGCTCGCCGGGCTCTCGGCCTTGCAGCGTCGCCACGATCTCTCTGGCAATCATTCAAAATGCCTCCTAGAGAAATGTACGCGGGATCAGGCTGTCCTTACCTCAAGCATCCCTCAATGCTGGCCCAGTCCTTCTCCTTGATCATGACGAAACGGCAACGGCCACCGCTTAGCGATGCCCACAAGTTGCCGATATCGCGATCACTCTGCGCTGCGGTCCATCGATCGGCGCCTTTGTATTCCACCACCACCATCGTCCCGTCGTTGAGCTTGCAGAGAAAATCGGGGTAGAACCGTCCATCCGCTTTTTGCATGAAGAACGAACACCCTTCTTTACGCACCAGATTGCGCACCCAAAACTGCATGCGCCCAGCCTGCGCTTGGCGATCGAGCCAGCACGCACACTCGAACTCTTCGCCGCTGTCGAAATCGCCTATGCGTCCGTAGTAGTGCTTACGGAACTCGAAGTGGCCGTAGCGTCCGTCGTAATCGCGGTTGGGCGCGTAACCCTGTGGGTTGAAAGTAAATACGTAGTCATCGCCGACAGCGGCTTTCTGCGCCGCGTCATTGCCGAACAACGTATTCTGATAAGCCTGATTCACTGCCGCTTGCCGTAGCTCGCGGATACGCGCCTCCAGCAAAACCCGGATCAGGAATTTCTGCTGGTTTACTCGGGCGATGTCGAAGTCGGGTCTGATTAGCAGGCTCCGCAACCAATGCGCCACGAACGCACGCTTGCTCGCGTGTGTTATTGCGCTTTCGGGGAGGTTACGCGCGAGCCAGGTAGCGAGGCGCGTATCGTCCCAGTGTTCGGGCCGATAACTCAGTCCTAGATCGCGCTGCAATTCGGCGATGAAACGTGTCGTGACACGGCCGGATTCCTGATCGATATCGATTTCGCCGCCTTCGGTCACACGATTGGCGTTCAGCGCATCTACTTGTTGCTGCGTCGGATCAGCATCGTATTCCGATAGCGACCAAGGATAATCGAGCACTTCCGGATCGTCGAACAACTGCAATTGCCCGTTGATGAACAACGCCATCTGCGGCACCGAGAACCGCTCGCCGCGTTCGGCAGGCGTTTGAAAGAACTCGGCGCTCTCGCGGCTTTTCTTGATTCCCTCGGCGATTGCCGTGCGCGCCGGTTCGCTCGCTACGCTGGCCGCCACCGATTCCGCTTCCGCTTCAGTTAGCGGCGCCTTGATCGTCAATACCTGTGTCGTCTTGTTCCACTCCAACTTGTCTTTTGCGGAAGGCGCAAAGCTACGCGTGATAGGTGCCTCGGGCAGCTTGACGTCGACGGGCTTGCTGACAACTCTGCCGGCCCGGCCGCTCAAATCCAAACGTTCTTGCTCGGCTTTGCGCGCGATAACGAAATCGCCGACCTCGCGACGCTCGAAACCCGCGCCTTCAACCAGTCGGTCGCGCAGGGCTTTGGCGGTCTCGCCAAAATCGCGAGAAGCGACAAAGGCGTAAGACTGATTGAGCGCGGGCGATTGACGTGGTTCCGCCTGCGGCTGGCGCAAAATTCGCCCAAGCAGTTGCTCGACGGATGTCGAGGAGTGCATATCGGCCATGCCGACGAGCACATAGGCGCTCGGACAATCCCAGCCCTCGGCCAGCGCTTTTTGCGTGAGTACATATTTCACCGGGCACATTTCGTCGGCAATGCCGGCCGCGTATTCCTCGTCGATTTTTTCCAGCCCTCGCGAGTCACCAGTAGCGATGACGATCTCTTTGTCCGGAATCCCCAAGTTGTCGATCAATTCCTGTTTTATCCGATCGACATGCAACGTTTCGACGTTCGCACGATGTGGCTGTGACTGTATTAGTACTATCGGTCGCAAGTAGGCAGCGCCCCCTCGGCGTTCCAGGTCCGCGGCGGCCTGCAACTGGTTGCGACAATCGATGGCATAAGCGAGGCACTTCTGCCAGTCAGATTCGGTTTCCAGCCGGATCGGCAGTTTGATCATGCTTGCGTTCTTCAACTCCACCGCGGAAACGCTGTGCAGAATGTTGCTCGGCGTTTTAACCATGTCCGGCGTCGCGGTTAGTTCCATGATGCCGCTCGGCCGGAAGCGCGCGAGCGTGTCGAACGAAAGCTCAGTGCGGTTGTTGTGGGCCTCATCGACAATCAGAAATGGCCGACGCAGCCGCAGGACATTCGCAAGAGAATAAGGCGTTGTCCCGTCGTCATCACGCAGCAGTTCAGTTTTTTGCTCGCGATCCAGGTTCTCGAAATGCGACATCAGTGTGCCGTTGGACTCATAGACCTTTCGGACTTCCGTTTCTTCGACCTGAAACGCCTGTCGCGTACATACGATCACAGTTGTTGACGTATCCAGCGTCGCGCGCGTCACGCTCTTCGCCTCATCCAGATCAAGCACGGTTATCGCGCCTGCGTCGCGCAGCGCGGCGAAATATGGATGCTCGCGCTCGCGCATCGCACGCAAGGTCTGGTCTCGAATTGTTTTCGATGGCACTAACCACAGGATCACGCTGTATTCACTGCGCAGCAGATGCGTATTGACCAGCGAAACGCTCTTAGCTGCGAGCCAAGTCTTGCCGCCACCCGTCGGAACGCGCAGGCAGAAATATGGCATCAGTGCATCGAAGCCTGCGATGGGCTGATAACGGATGCCTTCGCCCCACAACTCCTTTGTCGCTGCGTAGAACGCCGTATCCGCATCGCCGAGCTGACGTACTGCGCGCAAGTACACAGCCACGCTGTTGAGCACGGCTTGCTGATAAGTTTTGGGAACGAAGGCAGCCATGCCTACACCTCCAATGCGTAGGGAGTCTGCTTGAACACGATGTTCTCGCGCTGCAAGCGCGCATCGCCAAGCCGAGAGGCCGCAGCATAGATGACTTTCGGACCGTCGAATCTGGGCAGTGCATCCAGCACCGGACCGATCAGGACGTTGCCGCCGTCGATTGACTTATCCTTGAGGATACCGTTGTAGAGTAGATAGATCGCGCGGCCCTCATGTTCGCCAATCAGAGGCGAATCGGCGCGGCCGGAGAACCCGGAGCCCGTCTCCACAAACCAGACGAACTCGGCGAGTTGCGCGAAACTCACATCGGTGCGCACCAACCCTTCCGCCGTGAACAGCGGCTCGTCGGATAGCTGGCAGAATTGAAAGCCTCCGCCGAGGCCGGCAACCGCCTCGCCTTTTGCGTTGGTATAGCCTTGCGCCACGCGGCGGACGCGCTCGGCGGTAATCTCGCGGGCGATCTTCGTGTCCCCCTCGACGAGGATCGTGCGTCGCGTGCCGCCGTCCTCTGCGTTCTGTTTCAGCACGGCATGGGCAGTCGTGCCGGAGCCGGCAAAAGAGTCGAGTACGAGAAAGTCCTTGTCGTCGATCATCGATATCAGGTACTTGATGAGGTCGACCGGCTTCGGAAATGGAAACTGAAATCCCATATCGGCCAAAGCCGCAGACTGAGTTTGAGTGCTACCGACGCCGCTAACAATCGTGATCACATGGCTTGCCTGATCGCGGTCTTTGATTGATTCAATAGCGCCCGTGCCAGTAATTACGAAACGTGTCCGTTGACCCTTTGTATCAAGAACTGGCTCAAAGCCAGAAGCAATGAATTCAAGCAAGATTGACTTCGAGGACCATCCGCTTGCGACGCTGACTTCGTTGGCTAGTTTTCCATCGGTGACTAGCGCATCAGTCGAATAGTGAGGCCACGCGTTCCGCCGGGCCGCTATGCGCGCCTCAGTGACACTCGCTGGAAAGCCTGCTGGCAAGACAACGGCACTGACTGGATTCTTGGGACCATTCTTTACGATCGTGTTCTGAATGATAGGTCGACTAAGCTTGCTGGATTCGCCGATTGACGGATCGACTACCTTCGGATGGGCGAATCTATCCGGATCGATTGCGTAAACAAGGATGTATTCGTGGCAGTTCTTTATCTTGGCCTGGTTGTCGAAGTTGCCGTCTGTGCGCCAGACGAGCGACGCAAGTCGACGCTTGATCCCGAACACTTCGTCCAAGAGACTGCGTAAGTGGTGCACTTCGTCATCATCAATTGAAACGAAGATCACGCCATCTTCGCGCAAAAACTGTTTCAGCAAGACCAGACGCGGATACATCATGCACAGCCAACGGTCGTGACGATCGAGCGTCTCACCTTCCTTGCCGACAACCTGTCCGAGCCAGCGGCGAATTTCGGGGCTGTTTACGTTGTCGTTGTAGGCCCAGCCCTCATTGCCTGTGTTGTAAGGTGGATCGATGTAGATGCATTTCACCTGCCCGGCGTAGCGCGGCAGCAGGGCTTTGAGCGCATGCAGATTATCGCCCTGCACAATAAGATTGCCGCTGTTCGCGTCGCCATAAGAACGCTCCTGCACTGGCTCCAGCAAGTGGTACGGCACCTCGCGATGATGCCGGACTACCGCTTCCTTGCCTATCCAGGTGAGTGCTGGCATATCGTGATTGTCGTGGTGGCTTTGAGCGATTGGGGGCACAGCCGTCTTCGTGAACGGCCGTCCCATGATTCTACCGATGTAGCGCGTCGCAGCGCTTGCGATTACTGTAGCGCTGCATGTCTGATACTACGCTACGGCAAGACTAGCAGGGGCTGGGATGAAGAGGGGGATTGGCAGCTTTGATCTCAGCGCCAGCGACCTGGTCGGCCATCTGAACTGTCAGCATTTGACCGAGCTCGACCGCGCGGTCGCGCAGGGTCGGCTCGCAAAGCCGTATGTTCATGACCCTCTTGTGGAAATCCTTTGGCAGCGTGGACTGCAGCACGAGAAGAATTTCGTTGAGCACTTGAAGGCAGGCGGCCTCGAAGCTGTTGTGATCGACGGCACTGAGATCAGCGACGAGCCAGTCGCGCAGACGATTGCTGCCATGCGAAGCGGTGTTCCCGTCATTGTCCAGGGAGCCCTTCGCCATGAGCGATGGCGTGGTCGGGCAGATGTCCTTCGGCGAGTCGAGACGCCAAGCGCCCTTGGTCCGTGGTCCTATGAGCCGATCGACACGAAGCTTGCGCGGGAAACGAAAGCAGGGGCCGTGTTGCAGCTATGTGTTTATTCGGACCTGTTGCATCAGACGCAAGGAACTCCGCCTGAAGAAATGGCGGTAATCGTGCCGTGGTCCGACTACGAACCCCGCAAATATCGCTTTGCCGATTTCGCGGCGTACTACCGTCGCGCCAAGCGCTCTTTCGAACATCACTTGGAAGGAGACACGGACACTTACCCCGATCCGAAGGAACACTGTGACATTTGTCGGTGGCGTGGCGTCTGCACGAAGCGCCGCCGTGATGACGATCACCTGTGTTTGGTAGCTGGCATTTCGAAACTGCAGACCAACGAACTTAGGCATCGCCGCGTCGATTCTCTACATGATCTCGCGGCTCTGCCGCTGCCGCTCGCCTGGAAACCCGATCGTGGATCATCAAACTCGTATATCCGAGTTCGCGAGCAAGCGCGCATACAGTTTGAGGCTCGTGAATCTAAGAAAAATGTGTTCGAACTATTGCCCGTAGAGCCGGGGTTTGGTCTGACATGCCTGCCCGAACCATCCGAGGGAGACATCTTCTTTGATCTGGAAGGCGACAGCTTCGTCGGCGAACATGGCCTTGAGTATCTGTTCGGCTATGTGTTCCAGGACCACAGAAAGATCTCCGGAGGCAGCGTTTGGGCGCTGTCGCGTTCCGACGAGAAGCAGGCATTCGAGGGCTTCATCGACTTCGTGATGGATCGTTGGAAAGCATTCCCTGATCTACACATCTACCATTACGCGGCTTATGAACCCGCAGCGCTGAAGCGCCTTGTTGGCCGCTACGCCACACGCGAAGAAGAGCTCGACCAAATCCTGCGCGCCAAGCTGTTCGTCGACCTGTTTGGCATCGTGCGCCACAGTCTGCGCGCCAGCGTCGAGAGCTATTCAATCAAACGGCTTGAACCGTTCTACGGATTTGTACGCGCCATTCCGCTCGAAGAGGTAAACGCAGCTCTTACGCAACTCCAAGCTCATCTTGAACTGGAAGACGTTCCCGCGATCACCGACGAGTTGCGCTCAGTGGTCGCAAGCTACAACCGAGACGACTGCTTGTCCGCATTGCGCCTGCGCAACTGGTTGGAGACGCTGCGTTCTCAATCTATTGAGAGTGGAACGGATATCCCGCGACCGGAGCCTGCGAACGACGGCGCGCCCAACGAACGGATCACACAATGGCTCGCCAAGATCACGCCCATCATCGCGCAACTCATAGCCGACGTTCCGACAAATCCGATAGATCGGAACGAGGAACAACAAGCGCGCTGGATTCTAGCCAACATCCTCGATTGGCATCGCCGCGAATTGAAAGCGGTATGGTGGGAGTTTTTCCGGCTCGCCGATTTGTCCGATGAGGAATTGGTTGAGGAGCGTGCCGGTCTTTCAGGCTTAGTCTTCGACAGCGCTGCTGGAGGAACGGCAAAGGCCCCGATTCATCGTTACAGATTTCCTCCACAGGAAACGGCACTTCGTGGCGGGGAGGAACTGCACAGCCTTGGCGGCAAGAAGTTCGGATCGGTTGAGGCTATTTCGCTGGATGCGAGAACCATCGACATCAAGAAGAGAATGGACACCGCCGGTGAACACGCCACAGCCGTCTACGGGTTCACCGTAATCGACGGGCAAGTCATGGCGAACGCGCTCGTGCGCATCGCGGAACACGTGCTCAAGCATGGAATGGTGGGGGATGGCGAATATGTCGCTGCGCGAGATCTGTTACTTAAAGTCGCGCCCCGAATCGGAAACGAAGAAATAAGGCGTCGCGACGAGACGACGCTGCAGGCCGCTGTCCGCCTTGCCTCGAAGATCAAAGGCGGCGTCCTACCTATCCAAGGCCCACCTGGCGCCGGGAAGACGTTTACAGGTGCTCACATGATCTGTGAGTTGGTCCGTTGCGATAAGAAAGTAGGTGTCACCGCCAATAGCCACAAAGTCATCCGAAACCTGCTCGAAACGACAATGTCCGCGGCAGACAAACTCGGCATGAAACTGACGTGCTGCCACAAGACTGACGACGCAGGCACTCTTCCACCTCGGCTGACAATAGCCAAAACCAACGACGAGCTCGTAAGGGCCCTGGCGGCCGGAATTACCAACGTCGGTGCGGGGACGGCCTGGTTCTGGTCGCGGCCTGAAGCCGCAGGAACTGTAGACGTGTTGTTTATCGACGAAGCCGCGCAAATGTCGTTGGCAAACGTTCTTGCCGTGTCCCAAGCCGCAAAAGCGATCGTGCTGATCGGAGATCCTCAGCAGCTGGACCAACCAATGCAAGGCTCACATCCCGAAGGCTGCGACGCGTCCGCACTCGATCACATCCTGGATGGCGCGCAAACTATCGCGCCTGACGAGGGATTGTTTCTGGAGGAAACATGGCGCTTGCACCCCAGCATCTGCGCGTTCACATCTGAACTTTTCTATGCTGGCAAGCTGCATTCGAGAGACGGCCTTTCCAAGCAGGAGATCCGATCAACGGGTCGGATTCATGGATCGGGACTGCGCTACGTTCGCGTTGCTCACGAGGGGAATCAGGCTTCATCAGCGGAAGAAGCGGCAATCGTTGGGTCACTTGTGACCGAAATAATCAGCAGTGGTGCAACATGGATTGATGCTGACGGCAGCGAAGCGCCAGTGACTCTCGATGACATCCTCATCATTACGCCATACAACGCTCAGGTGTTCGAGATTCAGCGCTATGTTCGCGGAGGACGTATCGGGACCGTGGACAAGTTTCAGGGACAGGAAGCGCCGATTGCGATTTATTCGACGGCGTCCTCAAGCCACGCCGACGCACCGCGAGGGATGGAATTTCTGTACAGCCTGAATCGATTCAATGTGGCAACGTCGCGCGCGAAGTGCATCTCGATTTTGGTCAGCTCGCCACGATTGTTCGAGGCCGAGTGTCGCACGCCGAAACAGATGCAACTCGTGAACGCGTTTTGTCGCTACCTCGAACTTGCGGAGGAGATTGCCTAACTGCAATCTCCGATTAAAGCGATTATCAGTCGCTTGCGCTAGACGGAACTGCACTGCTGCCGCCGCCGCTTTGCTCAAGCGTTAGCGCGCAGAGAAGGGGTCATGAGCACTTTGGAAAGAGCTATCGAGATCGCCGCTCGCGCCCACGCAGGCCAAGTTACAAAGCTGGCGAACCATACGTTCTTCACCCGCTTCGTCTTATGCTGAGGCGCCGGAGTGCCAGCACACGGGCAGACACGATCAATAGCAAGGAAATGAGAAGGAGAAGTCCCCCCGCCCCCAACGTCGGCGTGGTCGCGATCGCAGCGACCGCAAAAGAGAGTGTTGCCAGGGTCTCGGTTACCAGTCCATTGTTTCCGAGGTACTGTCGATCGACCTGCACAGTATACGAACCGGGTAGAAATGTTCCCAGCAGGTACGTCGTGGTCAGGGTCGGATAGGTGCAGAATTCAACATCGTTGCTATGACCGGATTGTGCTATCAGGTGAGTATCGTTTCCGGATCGAGTGACCGTCGACCCGTCAGGGCTGAAGAGGTCGCACGTACCCGCCGTTATTGAGACCGACACAGGCTGACCGTCGGCCGGGTTAGTCGGAACGAGGACAGGCGGATCAACGAACGCATGTGCCCACGAACAGGTAAGAAGCGAAACAAGAAGAAGCGCGAACGCACTTATTGCCCTGCTCATAGCAGCCTCCCTCAAAGCCTAGGAAGTAACGCCGATTGCACGACAAGATCCCCGAGGTGTGCGCGAGCCTATGCTACTTGATATTCATCGCAGGAATCACTGCAACATGTGACAGTGCGGTCTGCCGTCGGCACTGCAACCGTTATCGACCTGCAGGTCTTGAGATCACTTTGGATCAGCGAGTCTCTTTGCGGTCCTTGCGTCGAGCTGCGTATACCGCGATCCGCCGCTCACTGCGCGCCTCAATTATGACGCTGCTAATTGTTGCGCATATTGAACGGCTTGGCTTCGCAGACCCAGGGCGAGCAGAGAGATCAATACATCGCACTTCGCCGCTTGGCGAACACGCGCGCGATTCTTGCGCTCTAGTTGCGCGCGCGATCGGGTGACCGTAATAGCCACCGGCGCAGGTTCAAGGCGATTCTCATCAAGCTCAAGTCCGTTAATCAGTTTGTGCATGTCACTCATGTTGAAGGCAGAGACGTGATTACCGGCAAGGAGTTGAAGATCGAGACGGGGAGTACCCGTGATGTCGAGACTCGGTACGTCACGCTGGGCGACGGGCACTCCCGAAAGAGACAGATTTTTCCACTCATCATTGCCCCTGTAGCTCAGGAGGTAATGCGCGCGTTCGAGCATGTATGAGGGAGCTCTGATCTGAGTGCCACGTTCGAAGCGGAACTTTAGGACCTGTGGCGTCGCTTCGGCCGCAACCAGCACTTCCCAGGATAGCTCACTAGCTAGCACGGCGAGTTGGACTAGACGTTCGCGCGGCGCAAGTAGTCCGAATCGGCGAAGCTGGTACACGGCTCTTCGGATCGGGGTTTCTGAGACGCCAATGGCATTGATCAACGATCCCATTGGCAGCGTCACCGAACCATGCTCGAGCTGCGCGTGAAGCAGTTGACGGACTACTTCGTACCGGTAGTTCGGCTTGTCGAGTGCGAGCTTCCTCGAGCCAATATCCGTTACACGTTCTTCCCCTTCGACGATCTGATAGCGCAGCCGATTTCGGACTCTCTTATCCAGAACCTGCAAAGCTCGGCGCCACTCAGTTTGAATCTTGGCTTTTGAAAGCTGTGAATTGCTGATCTTCAGGTCCCCGACGTCGGCCTGGTCCTCGAGGCCGATGGCGAGATCGACGATGGCGGCTCGCAAGTCGCGTGCACTGCGAAGGTTCTTGACCAATACGTTCGACACAGCGTATCCACGGATATGATCCGGCAAATAGTATACTACTTGCCGGATAGTAAGAGTTGCCGAGAGCAATTGGATGACCTCAGCCGAAGTTCCATGAGCATCAAATCATCCGCAAGGCATGCTGCAATAGATCTCGATCTCGCCATCGCCCTTTTGCTGATGAAGCCGAGCGGTCGCTCAAGCGATTCTCGCGTGTGTTCGCGAGCGAAACACAGCTGGTCAGGGACACCCCACTCGGCCTGCCGCAGCCTGTGATTCTCCATCGAAGCCCCGTCGCGTCTGCTGAGACAGCGCCCGGCGACGCTCTCCGCAAGGAGGGCTCCGATGACCGACCAAGACACCGCTATTCGTACCGCGCAACGCGCCGATCTTGCGACACGCACCGCAGAGGGATTGGCATCGCGACTGGCGACGCGCTATCACGATCGCATTACTGGTTACTTCAACTTGCCGGCGACGCCGGCGAATTACGCTGCGTTTCCGGACGAACTGTCTGATCCGCTACGCGTGGCGTTGGCGTCACGCGGCATCACTCAGCTTTATTCGCACCAGCGGCAAGCATGGGACGCCGTGCAGCGTGGCGAGCATATCGTCATCGTCACGCCGACTGCTTCGGGCAAGTCTCTTTGCTATCACCTACCGGTGATCGAAGCTGCGCGAACTCAACGCGCGAAGTCGCTATACCTTTTTCCAACCAAGGCGTTGGCCCAGGACCAGGTTTCCGATCTGCTCGAACTCAATCGCGCCGGCGAGCTGGGTGTGCGCAGCTACACGTTCGACGGCGATACACCGGCAGATGCCCGACAGGCAATCCGACTGCACGGCGACATCGTCGTCAGCAATCCGGACATGCTGCACCAGGCGATTCTGCCGCACCACACGAAATGGGCGCAGTTTTTCGAGAACCTCAAATACATCGTCATCGATGAGCTGCATACCTACCGCGGCGTATTCGGCTCGCACGTCGCGAACGTGCTGCGCCGGTTGCAGCGCATCTGCGCGTTCTACGGGGTATCACCGCAATACATCTTGTGCTCGGCAACGATCGGCAATCCGCAGGAACACGCCGAAGCCATCATTGGTGCGCCGGTGCGGGCGCTTACCGAATCCGGTGCGCCACGCGGCGAGCGTCACGTGCTGCTGTGGAATCCGCCAGTAATCAATCCCGATCTTGGCATGCGCGCCTCCGCTCGATCGCAATCCACGCGCATTGCGCGTCACGCGATTCGCTCGAAGCTCAAGACCATCGTATTCGCACAGTCGCGATTGCTCGTCGAAGTGCTGACCAAGTACCTCAAGGACGTGTTCGATCCCGATCCGCGTAAGCCGGAACGTATCCGCGCCTACCGAGGCGGCTACCTGCCGACCGAGCGCCGGCAGACTGAACGCGCACTGCGCGAAGGCGGCATCGATGGGGTGGTAGCGACCTCGGCGCTGGAGCTGGGTGTGGACATCGGCGGACTCGATGTCGCCATCCTCAACGGTTATCCGGGCTCGATTGCGGCGACGTGGCAACGACTCGGGCGTGCCGGTCGCCGGCAGCGGCCGTCACTCGGCATCCTCATCGCGACGAGTCAGGCGCTCGATCAATACGTCGTGCGACATCCGGAATTCTTCGAGCATGCTTCGCCCGAGACTGCGCGCATCGCGCCCGACCAGCTGCTGATCCTGCTCGATCACATCCGCTGTGCGGCGTTCGAGCTGCCATTCGCGCCCGGCGACCACTTCGGTACGAACAAAGTCGATGATTTTCTCGAGGTACTGGGCGAATCCGGCGTACTGCACCGCGAGGGCGATCGGTGGGACTGGATCGCCGACAGCTATCCGGCGCAAGCGGTGAATCTGCGCTCGGTGGCCGACGGCAATTTCGTGGTTGTGGATCGCAGCGATGGTCGCCAGACGATCATCGCCGAGGTCGATTACTCCGCCGCCGCGCTGACATTGTATGAAGGTGCCATCTACATGGTGCAGGCGCATCCATTCCAGGTCGAGAAGCTGGACTGGGAAGGACGCAAGGCGTTCGTCACGCGCACGCAGGTCGACTATTACACCGACGCGATCGATTTCACGAATCTGAAAGTCCTGTCGCGCTTCGACGGCGTCAAAGCCGGCGAAGGCGTGTGTCATCACGGCGAGGTACATGTCGTGCGTCGTGTCTCGGGTTACAAGAAGATCCGCTTCTACAGTCACGAAAACATCGGCTATGGCCCGGTCGACCTTCCGGACCAGGAACTGCAGACGACAGCGGTGTGGTGGCAGGTCGAACAAGCTGTGCTCGAACGCGCTTTCAGCAATCGGCAGGATGCGCTCGATGGATTCCTGGGAGCCGCCTACGCGCTGCAGACGGCCGCTTCAGTCGCTGTGATGGCGGAGTCGCGGGATTTGCGCAAGGCCGTCGGTTCCGGCGACGCGGCGCACTTTGCGAGTCAGGATCAACGAGGTCGCGGTCAGTGGCGCGATTCGCAGGGCAAGGTCATGGACCCGGAGCGCACACGCGGCTTCACACCGACCATCTACCTCTACGACAACTATCCCGGCGGTATCGGCCAAAGCGAGCCGCTGTTCTCGCGAGCGGCTTCGCTCATCGATGCGGCGGGCAACCTGATCGCCTCGTGCGATTGCACCTGCGGATGTCCGGCGTGTGTGGGGCCCGTGCTCGCTGTGGACGAAGCAGCCCGGCGCTCGGCGAAGGAACTCGCACTTACCGCGTTGGGCCTTTTCATATGAGCGAACTGAAGGAACGGTTGCTGGCACTGCGTGGGCAAAGCGGAGCCGTAACCGCTGCGCGCAGCATTACCGGTAATGAGATTGGCGTACGCTTGCGCGCGCTACTGCGTACACGTAGCCGTTCGTCCATAGCGCTGCAGGCACCGGCCGGTATTGAAGTCGCGCCCGGTGTATGGCTCGTCGAAGAGAGCTGTCGCGATGACGACGACACTCCGATTCTGGCGCCGGACAGTGAAGGTTCGGCGATCGCGCGCGAGCGTCTAATCTGCTTTGACACGGAAACAACCGGACTCGCCGGTGGTGTCGGCACCAAGGCCTTCATGATCGGCATGGCCTGCTGGCGCAACCGCGCGTTGCACGTGCGCCAGTACTATCTGACCGCGCTGGGCGGCGAACCAGCGATGTTGCGCCATTTCGTCCAAAACCTTCCCGCAGATCCCGTGTTCGTCAGCTATAACGGCAAATCGTATGACGTGCCGCTGTTGAAGGGTCGGTTTCGTATCAACCGCCAGGCTCATCCCTTCGACGACCGCCAGCATATCGATCTGTTGCATCCCGTGCGTCGCCGCTATCGAGGATTTTGGGAAAACTGTCGCCTGCAAACCATCGAACGGGAAGTTCTCAAGGTCGTCCGCGAGGATGATCTTCCTGGTTCGGAGGCGCCCGCCGCATGGCTGGCCTTTTTAAGAGGTCACAGTAGCCGCGCTTTAGCGCGCGTCATCGAACACAACCGGCAAGATCTTCTGAGCCTGGCGCGGCTGCTGGTCCACGTTGCCTCGAACTGATTGGCAAGCTGAATCGCGCGGTCGCGACGATTTTGGTCAGAGTCTCATCAACCCAACTTCCGCTGTCGGCCATGACCTGCCGGTGACTTCTCAAAACTCGGCTCCCCAACGCGGCCGTTCGGACGAGCATCAACGCCGATGGCTCGAGCAACACCAGCTCCATAGGACCGCTCACGGAAATGTAGTGGTCATCAATTGAAACGGATCGCACCGACAAGAGCTAGAACAACAACATGGCAACATGGTGAACGAATTGTCAGGCGCCGGTCACGCTGCTCGGGCTACCATTCGCTTCTTTCCAAGCCGGAGTTCCCGCATGGATGTCAAGGCTGAGCGCAAAGTGTCGCCCAACAATCCGTGCCCGTTCTTACGAGCGCTGGTTGCACAAGGGCTCTTGGACAATCGTGTTGCCACTGTTGGGCATGCAACGGAGGTCATTGAGCGTGTTGCGGCCACCGGGGAAGGCAATCCAAGCCTTCCGTCCTTGGCGGTGCGTCTGATCGCACTGTTGTCGAATGGCTTGAGCCCAGGGATCGTACTTGAGACTGCACTACATGGTGTCAAGCTGAGCAAGCTACGCGACGGGCCCTTTGACAAGAAGGGAGTCGGCTCACGAATTCTGGATTCAAAGGCGCAAGTGAATTCATCAGAGCTGGATAGGCTGAAGGAATTCGCGAGCCTCAAGGTATCTGGGAACGGCACGAAGGAGCTGGGCCTGGATGCCCAGGAGCTTGAGCGCATGATGGACGCAAATTATGAGCGCGCTGGTGATCGCAGGCGTTTGATCGATCGGCAGCTGATGAAAGGCGAATGGCCCACGTTGCTGGAAGTCATGGGCAAAGACGGGCAAGACGGTAGATACCTGAGCCTACGTGAGATCAAGTCGCTCTTTACCAAGCGAAGATTGCCGTCAAGAATGACCAAGAATCTCGGTCGGCGCATACGTCCAGAGCTGCCTACGAGGCCGTAGGCAATCCTTCCCAGTAGCTCCAGTCCGACCGGACACTCCAATGCTGGCCAATGGTCGTCGGCCGGGGCCACGCGATGCCCGTGAGCCCAAAGTGGTATCGGCGAACGGGAGTGCTACCAATACCAACCGAACTTGATTGCCGATTGGGGCTCGTGTTCCAGTGCGGGATTGGCGACATTAGGTACATAGATGTCACGTCGCGATCACGTCAGGCAACAGACGATCGAATTCAGTCTTGACCACCTGATAGCACTCGCAACATGTTGCCTCGAGCCGCTGGCGATCTAGCACTTCAATATGCCCACGGGAGTAGTGGATGAGACCCGCCATTTGCAATTTTCCGGCAGCTTCGGTCACTCCCTCACGGCGCACCCCGAGCATGTTCGCGATCAGTTCCTGTGTCATTGACAGCTTGTTGGAAGATAGCCGGTCCAAGCTCAGCAGCAGCCAACGGCAAAGCTGCTGATCAACTGAATGGTGCCGATTGCACACCGCTGTCTGCGCCATCTGGGTGAGCAGTGCCTGCGTGTAACGCAACAGCAAATGTTGCAGCGCCGCGGCACGATGGAATTCATCTTTCAGTACCTGACCCTTCAGCCGATACGCGTGCCCTGCGCTCTGCACCAGCGCACGACTGGGAGTAGTTTCCCCGCCCATGAACAGGGCAACGCCGACCATCCCTTCATTGCCAACCACGGCGATCTCCGCCGAGGATCCGCTTTCCATGACGTACAACAGCGACACGATCGAGGTCGTCGGAAAATACACGTGGCGCAATACACTGCCGGATTCGTAGAGGACATGACCCAGCGGCATTTCCGTCAGTTCGAGGCGGGGTGACAATCGCTCCCACTCCGCCGGCGGCAAAGCGCGCAGAAGATGATTTTGACGCGGATCGTGGGCGGCGGGCATGTCTGAAACTGACTCCTTGGGCAACGGCGTGACATTGCCAAAGTCAGCAAACGCAAGATCCCGATAGCGTAACAAAAGGGGAGGAAAATACCAGCGCGCAGTGGCGCCTATGTGCGGTGGCGCGCGTAGTCAATTTGCAGTGACAACGTGGCCGCAGTGTCGTCGCGCTATTTGGATTTTAACGGGACTTCAACCGAGAAAACCGATCCCCGTCCGACTGCGGATTGGACCCGGATGTGATGTCCGAGCGAGTCCGCTGTCTGTTGCACGATCGCCAACCCGAGTCCTAGCCCTGCAGATTGCGGATCCTCCTGGTGGAATGGCGCGAATATCGCGTCGAGCCGTGCGCCCTCGATGCCAATTCCGGAGTCCGCAACCCGAATCGATAACCGATCATCGTGCCGGCGACATCCGACAAGAACGCGTCCCCTGGGGGTGTACTTGATCGCGTTACCGACGAGATTCCCGAGAATCGACGTCAGCATCTGCGGGTCGCTGGTGACATGTGCGGAACTGTCGACGATCCGCAGCCGAATTCCTTTGCGCAATGCTGAGTAGCGCCACATTGATCCCAGGTGATGCAAGACTGAGGCGATGGGGAACGTGGTTATGCTTGGCACATCTGATCCAGGTGTAAGGCTCGAGGCAAAAGCAAGATGATCAAGCCCGGCCGCGAGTTGTGCGACCGCTTCGCGGGCAAGTTTCGATGGCGGCGTACCGTAGACGCGAGAGCTAGTTTCCAAGAGCGGAAGAATCATGCTGATCACTTGAAGCGGCTGCCTCAGGTCGTGTCCAGCCGTTGCCATCAAATTTGACAGGAACAGTTTGGCCTGTAACGCATGGGCCAGCGCTGTTGCTTGATCCTTCGATGACAGTCCTACATTGAAGCCTGCGCAAACACTCGGGGAATCAAAACGAGGTAAGAGATCCGAGGTCGTCGAATGCTGTCGATCAAAGGTCATCATTGTTCGAGTCTCGAGAAGGGCCAGGTCAACACGCGGACAGTCCCTGTCGCTCCCCGTCTTCTGCGTCCACTGCACAAGAGCCCGAATTCCCCACTTGGATGCGCCCCCGCCCCAGACGGATAATAGGTGATTGAGGGTGTGGGTATCTGTGCGGAACCGTACGTTACCGAGAGATCAAATCGAAGGTATCCAAAGTTGCCGGATCAACGCTTGGACCGCTTTTTGCTTCTGGAATTTTAAGCGTTGCCGTTGCAGTCGCTCACACAAGAAGAAGGAAATCGTCGACTCGCGCCTAGTCTCGTGTGCGATGGATCGCTCCCAGGAAGAACTCGCATCATCGCATCGCAAGAGTTCATTGATTTTGCTGACCCAACTCCTGCGCGCGGTCAAACACCTTTTTCACGATCTGATAGCAGGAGCACGATGACGCCTTGAGCATCTTCAAGTCCAGGATCTGCATTTTGCCGCGTGAATAGGCAATCAGTTTTCGTCGCTTGAGTTCGCTGGCTGCCTCCGTGACACCCTCACGTCGCAAACCAAGCATATGCGCAAGAAATTCGTGAGTCAGCGGAAATTCGTCTGATCCAATCCGATCACGCGTCATCAATAACCAACGCGATAACCGCTGCTCCGCGTCGTGAAAACGATTGCAGGCTGCGGTCTGTGATATTTGTGCCATGAGTGCATAGGTGTATCGGTAGAGCCCTTCCTGCAAAGCGACATTGCGCTTGAACTCGATACGAAACGGCCCCGACGCCATGCGCAACGCGCTGCCCTCGCCCTGAACGATGGCCCGGACACCGGAGACGCCCATGCCGAGAATGAACGGCATTCCCGCCATGCCTTCATTGCCGACCACGCCAACCTCGAGTGTGCGTCTCCTGTCGACCGCTGTCAGCAACGATATCAGACAATCAACGGGAAAGTAGACGTGCAGGATTGGTTTGCCGGGTTCGTAGAGCACTTGCCCGAACTTTAATTTGACCGGCTCAAGATTAGCTTTCAGCCGCCTGTATTCCTTTGTCGGAATGTTGGCCAACACCCGATTCGATCCGCGTGCTTGAGCTGCCATCGTGTTGCCCTCCAATTATTCAACGGGCCTTGGACTACCTTTGGGCCGTTCGACACAGCAAACCTGGCTGCATGGCACATGGTTGAATGCTGCACGCAATGCTTAACGGTGTATGTACGGCTTCGTACATATACGAAAAAAGTGCGTGATGCGTTGCTGGTGCGAAAATCAGGCGAGTCAGCGCTCTCGGAGGGAAGTTACTGTTCATCGACCTTCCTTCTTGCGCGGCCCCAGCGATTACATTGCACACGGACAAAATGCTGCCTTTTTCCCACCGCCGCCGTTTCGAAACCCAATGATGACGTGATGTGCAATCGATGCGTCCGGTCCCGCACATACAGCGCAGCCGCGAGGGTGTACATACACCCTAACTGCTCACAAACGTGGAGATTGTCATGCTCAAGTATGGTTTGGGTTGGTTGCTGGGTGTGCCACTAGGTTTGCTGATCGTCATATATCTGGTTTTTCACCTGCTCTGATGTCTGAGTCTGTCACGGCGGTACGGCCCGTGCTCCGAAATGCCTCGATCCATGCGCGACTCCTCGGTCAATTGTGGTTGATTGACGCGGCCCGCTCCGGGCGGTACCTGCCAGATCACGGCCAATATCATCGTCGATGAGCAATCCGCCGCGCTGGTCCGATACGACGCCAACCGGACCCAGTATCACCACACAGGATTCATCCAGTTTCTTCAGCGAGGACAGGCAAAATCATCATGAGCAAGAATCAAGGAACAAAAAAACAACGTTCGCCGGCGAACGATTTCGTAGACAGCGACGTGGACGAACCGAGCGCACCGCAGACCAACAAGGATGGGAAGAAAGTGTCAGGCAAGCCCAACAAGGGAAAAGGCGCTGAAGGTGATGGCGAGGAGGAATAGGGTCGCGACCGCACGTTTTTAATTTGAGCTGACTGATTGGGCGGTCGTACCGCCGAAGAATTGTTCGAGAGCTTCGCGGGAGCGTGAATTGCCGCGACCAAGCCGAACGCGTCAGCGCGCCTGCTCAACTGCCTTAACGGGGATCCCATGTACGACCAATCCAAGCTATCCGAGTTGATCCGCTTCGCACGAGTCGATGCGGGCTCCGCCGTCATCGACGTTTACCCAGGCGACGGCGACTGGACCCGTCTCTTCTCCGACGTCGTGGGGCCCGAAGGACGGGTCTACAGCTTCGTGCCGGCCGAAGTCGCCCACTTCAAGAACGATCCGCTAGGCCGCATGCAGACGCTCGCGAAGGAACCGGGCCGAGAGAACGTCGAAGCCGTCTCGGCGGACCTCGTGGCGATGCCGAAGGCCACGCAACCAGCGGACGTCCTGTGGTTGCACCTGTTCTACCACGATCTTCACACCGAACTGATGCAGGCCAGGGGCGCAACGGCGGCCCAGTTCAATCGAGCCGTGTATGAGCGGCTGAAGCCCGGTGGGTCCTACGTCATCGTAGACCACGCCGCCGCCGTCGGGGCGGGCACGAGAGACGCTCAGTCGCTGCATCGGATTGAGCCTGCATCCGTTCGCGAGGAGGTGGAGGCGGTCGGTTTCGTACTGGACGCGGAGAGCACCATACTCGCGAACAACGACGATCTGCACTCGATCAAAGTGTTCGATCCGTCGATCAAAGGCGAGACCGATCGCTTCGCCTATCGGTTCGTAAAGCCCTGACAGGTCCCGGCACCGACCCTGTCTGGTCCTGTTGCGGATTTCGCTTCCCGAAAGCGGACACCCGCGACCGTCTTCTTGGGGTCGTTTGCGGCAGTCGCAGTGCGGTCAACTCCGGACAGTCGATGTGGTCAGCGCGTCGGCGCAAAGCGGACGGAGGCCTTCCCAGCGTCATCCGCTCGGCGCTTTCGGAGCGTCCGCGCCAGGCCGAGACCTTTCCGCTTTTCAGGCTGAAGCAGTGCGCCTGCAGCGCTATAGTGACGGTCGCGGCGCCCTGGGAAGGAGGCAGCCATGTCGGAAGATGAACACTACATTGGCAACAAGGTGCCGGGCCGGATCTACGGTTCCAAGTCGTTCGAGATCAAGGGCCAGCCCCCGCAGACCGACGCCAATGCGCCGCCACCCAAACGGGCGAGGTATCTGGACCGCGTGTTTCCGGATGTTTCGGGTGATGTCCTGGGGATCATCAAGCACGAACTGGTGCTGCGGCCGACAGCCTCGGGCAAACGCCAGGTGAAGCTCTATGTGGTGGAAGACCCTCGGCGTATCCGTTCCCTTGTCCTGCAGAACTTCAGCATGGGCGAGCATGGAGAAGTCCCCAGCAAGCAAACGCACTTCTCCCTCTTTGGGTCGGAGATCGATGACCTTCTGGAGATTGCCTCACTGGCCCGTGAGGGCGATTTTCAAGTCAGCGGAAAGTTTCGAATCGGTGTCAACCAGCTCCAGCGGCTGGATGTCACACCCGAAGCTGTTCGCGCGCTGGTTGGCGCGAACCCGGGCATGTTGGAAAGCGTTCTGCAGCATGAAGTGACCGAAAAAGATGTGGTTGCCGTCGCCTACCGCAAGCAGCAGATCAAGCGATTTGAAACCCTTCTGCACGATCCCGCTTATTTTTCCGAGAAGGAAGGAAAAATCTCGGGCCACGGGCCGGAAGGGGTTTGGCAAAACTTTTTCGAAAACAATCACTGGATTTTCGGCGGGGCACTGTTCCTGACCTCCGCCGGTGCAATCGACGCCGGCAAACTGACGCGGATCGTCGCGGGATCGTCTGTCGCCGGCCGCGGGAAAATCACCGACGCACTGTTGAAAACGCGGGGGCGGATTGGGGCACTGTGTTTTGTCGAGATCAAATCCCACGGGACGCCCTTGCTCAAATCCACACCATACCGGCCGGGCGTTTGGGCGCCATCCGAGCATGTCGTGGGTGCCATTTCTCAAGTCCAGCGAACCATCCAGCTTGCCGAGCGCACGATCGAGAAATCGCTGAGGCCCACGGACGCCGACGGCAACCCGACATCGGGTGACGCGTATTTGATCCGGCCTCGATCGGTCGTAGTCTGCGGTAACCTGGAGCAGTTCGTGACCCCGCTCGGCGTCAATGAGGACCAGTATTCCAGCTTTGAGCTCTTCCGCCGACATCTTCAAGGGCCGGAGATCGTGACCTTCGATGAACTGCTGGAGCGAGCGAAACTCATGGTGGATACATCGGATTGATCGGAGGGCTTGGTGGCCGAGTCTCATCCCGTGCGATCGACTATGCCTACAGTGCAAACGCGCAATGTGATGCTTCTTCCCCGCATCACAATGCCGTACGTGAGTACCGCGCCTCAAGGACTATTGGCCAGGGATGGCCCGATTTCTTCTGCAATACACTGTCTGCCATGTGCTATTCCTCTCAGATCCGCGCCGAATACAAAAAGTATGTTCGCAAGTGGGGTGCGGACATCAGCCTGAAGCAGTATTTCCAGTTGTACTGGGATCGCCGCGCCGATGCGAAGATCAAGATTCCGAAGGTGACGGACGCCGAGTTCGCCAACCCTGAGAACGAGGAAGAGCGCAAGATCAAGGAACTGATTGACGAGTTCAATGCGCAGCAAGCTACCAAGTTTGAGCAGGAACTTTTCAAGCAGAAGAAACGGCTCGCGGATGCCGAGCGCACATTGCAGACCAAGACGACGAAGAAGGCGCTCGAGGAAAAGCGCATCTCCGCCGACAAGATCGAATGGGCCAAGGACAAGCTTGCGCGCCTGCGCCGGTCGGAACTGGACGCCGAAGATGCGCGAATCTTTCCTGGTTGGTACGTGCCGGTCCTGATCTCCGAGAATGGAAAGCTCGTCGTCAAACCGATGCGCTACCAGTGCCGTGTCGAAGGGTCGCCCGCCTTCAACGATGTGAAGTTTCCCGGCACGTACAATGCCCGCCGCGACAACCTGGAGGGCTTCTGGAAGAAGCAGTTTGGCTACAAGCACGGCATCCTGATCTCGAATGCGTTCTACGAGAACGTGAGCAAGCGCAAGATGGAAGGTCGTGAGCTCGCGCCGGGTGAGAAGGAACAGAACGTTGTATTGGAATTTCGACCGCAGCCGACACAGGACATGCTCATTGCGTGCCTGTGGGCGCACTGGCAGTCCACAGGGCAACCTGATCTGTGGTCATTCGCAGCAATCACCGATGAACCTCCGGCCGAAATCGCTGCCGCAGGTCACGATCGTTGCATTATTCCGATCAAGCCTGAAAACCTTGAGGCTTGGTTGAATCCTGATCCCACAAATCTGAAATCGTCGTACGCGATTCTCGACGATCGCGAGCGCCCGTACTACGAACATAGGCTCGCCGCATGAGCCAATCGTCAGACCATCGGATTCGACGGGGACGGCGCAGAGCCTGGGCTTCGAAGATATTGCCCAACCATCGAGCGCAGGAAATGCGTGAGATCGCTCGGAAGCTGACTCAGGCCGAGCTGGAAGAGATCGCGCAGATCAGGCTGATGGCGCGCGAGGCCGCGGACAGCGAAGACAAGGAAGCAAAGCTGTTCGCTGAAGGCACGTTCAGACCGTGGACTTGCTGGAAGTTCGCGCACGAGATGATTGCCAGAGCTGGCATGGGCCGGAGTGCTGACCGGTGATTGCCTCAAAAACTAAGACACCTTCCGAGCGCAAACGATTGGTGCGGCTCACCATCCGGCTGACGCAACCCGAGTACAACCTGATCGCATTGGCAGCCGCAATGTGCGGTGTTTCGATGCAGAAATTTACAATCGACGCCGCGCTCGAGTCTCAATTAGAATTGACCAGGCATCGAAAGTTGCGGAAACCGCGGCCTCGTGTATAGCTGGAATGAAGTTTTACAACTGGCGGAACACGGAGCCGGACGATTTTGGATTGGACGGCCCCCGCTCGCTTCAGATTTTGGAGACGCTGCAATTCACTCTAGTCATTTTGAGGGATACAGAGTCTTCCTTTTCTCCAAAACGACTCGCAGTTTCTTTTCACGGCAACTTTATTGCCCCAAGCGCTAGCGCCCAACGCCACTTTTCACGAGCAGGCAATAGCTTCATCTCGATCTCCGCCTGAGACGCGCTACGCCGATCTTGGAATTCACGACTCGCCGAATGAGCCAATCTTCAGACAATCCGATTCGACAGGCACGCCGTAGAGGCTGGGCTTCGAAGATTCTGCCGAATAATCGAGCGCAAGAAATGCGCAAGATCGCTGGGCCGCTGACTCAGGCTGAGCTGGAAGAGATCGCGCATATCTGGCTGATGGCATGTGAAGCAGCGGATGGGGGAGACAAGGAAGCGAAGCTACTCGCGGAAGGCACGTTCGGGCCGTGGGCAGCGGAGATTGTGCGACTGCGTGCAAGCTGAGCCATTTGAAGTGGCATCGACGATCTCAAATTGATGGTCACGGCCGCAGGTGTTCGCAGCCGGGTCCCGTTGCGCGGACGAGAATTGCCCGATACAAATAACGCAATACCTGTCCGACCCATGCTATTTCGGACACTTAACGGGTTAATTTCGCGGACAGATTATGGGCATCTGGCTAGCAGTTAGCCATGAAGCCATAATGTGTCCGCAAGGACAGATTATGGTTTCTTCAATGTGCGCAAGCAGCCAGGACTCGTCGGCTTCATCTTTGGACTGCTGGGCGTGACCGGCGCGGAACCCAAAGCCGCCAAGCTGGTGCTGCGCAAGCTCGCCGACGACAAGAGCGCACTGCGCGCCCAGTTCGAGGAATGGGCGAACCTTCCCGATCTCAAGCGCGTCATCTTGTCGCATGGCGCGGTCATCGAAAAGGATCCGCGCGAGACCTTGCGTCGGATTGCGGCATCTCTAAGCTGAGCCTTACGCAGGGCAATCGCCCGTTTTGGCCGAGGTTTGGGGTAGGCTAGCGTTGCCCACAGCACAAAATCTCGCCGGTCGTTATGCGTACGCTGCATCCACACACTGCCCTGCGTGGTCGATGCATTGCGGCGTTCGTTTGCGTGTTGTTGGCACTGCTCACTGCGCCGGCACTGGCGCTCGATTCGAAGGCAGCGTTCAACCACTACCGCCTCGACCATTGGGGTGTAGATGAAGGCCTGCCGCAGATCAGCGTGCTCAGCATCACCCAGGGACGATTGGGTTACTTGTGGGTCGGCACGCAGAACGGCATCGCCCGTTTCGACGGCAACCGTTTCACCAAGTACGACCGCGCGACGACCGGCGTCGATACCACCCTCGCCACCTGCGCGCTCGCCACCGCCGACGGACAGATCTGGTTCGGTACGCCGCGTGGCGTGCTGAACGTTGATGGCGAAACGGTCACCGCGATCGACGGCGGCGGCAACCTGATCGATGTAGTGGCTCTGGCGCAGACCGCAGAAGGCAACCTGCTCGCGGCCAGCGCATCGGGCGTCTATACGATCGATCGCGGCCGTCTCGTTGCCATCCCTGAACTGCATGATGCCGCGCACAGCCTGCAACGCGACGGCGATGATGTCTGGATCGGCGGCACCGGCGCGATCACGCGCTTGCGTGCGCGCGTCCCCGAACGCATAGCGCTGCGCGATCGAACGTTGAAGGTCTTGCACGTCGCGCGCGATGGCGATGTGCTGTGGCTGGGCACGCAATCCGGACTGCATCGCTATGACCCGAGCAGCGGTGCGCTGGATAGCGTCGTCGATGCGGGCTCCGCTGCGATCGAAAGCCTGCTGGTCGACCGCGGCGGCAATCTTTGGGTCGGTACCCTCGAGCACCTCATGCGACGCCGGCCGGATGGGCGCTGGGAAACGGTGCAGGCTGGCGATCTGTTTGCGCACCCATGGATCGACGCCATGTTCGAAGACAGCGAAGGCGGCGTGTGGCTGGGCAGCCGTTATGAAAGTCTGGTCCGGCTACGCGACAGCGCAATTGCGCGCGTCGGCGATCGCGAAGGCCTGGCCGATCCGTTCGTGTGGAGTGTGTTGCGCGCTCACGACGGGCGCTTGCTGATCGGTACCAATGATGGATTGATCGCAGTCGGCACCGACGGTGTTCCGCATGCGCTCGTTGCCGGCAAAGATCTGCCGCAAGCGCAGGTGTACAGCCTCGCGCAGGATGCCGACGACACGCTCTGGATCGGCACGCGTGGGGGCCTTGCGCTGTGGAGCAATGGCGCACTCGCGGCAGCGCCGGCGCTGGTGCAACTTAACGGGTTGCAGATCAATGCGGTGCAACGGGTCGGCGCTGACGATCACTGGATCGCGACAATGAATGGCCTCTACCGTTACCGCGATGGCGTGCTGCGCAGCGTCGGGCCGAGCGGTGGCGTGCCCGCAGCAAAAGTGCGCACGATCCTGCCGCAGACAGCCGATGATGTGCTGATCGGCACCGAGGCCGGAATCTTTCGCGTGCTGGGCCAGCAGATCGCGCGCGTGCCGGGTACGGAAAGCTTGAACGGCTCGTTCGTGCCGCGCATGGCGTGGCTGCGGCCGGGATTACTCGGCATCACCAGCATGGATCGCGGGCTTGGCCTGCTGCGCGATGGGCAACTGCTACTGCTCGGCGCGGACGCGGGCATTCCCAGTGCGAACGGCTGGACACTGGATGTAATCGGCGATTATCTGTATGTGAGCAGCATCGATGGCGCATACCGCATCGCCTTGTCCGACCTGCCTGATCCGGCCGCGAAACCGCCGTTCCGACTGCGCGCTCAAGTCGTCGTCGAAGGCAGCCAGCGCAGCAGTGGCGGTCGGCGTTACGGGTGCTGCAATGGCGGCGGCGACGCACGCACGCTGCGCGAGGGCACGCAGCTGTGGATTGCGTCGAGTGCAGGCGCGGTGCGCCTGGACACGGCCGCACTGCCGCCGCCGGCCGCGCCACCAGCGGCTCGCGTCGAGCACGTGAACAGCGGCGAAAAGGTCTATCGAGACGATCGCACCGTGGAACTCGACGGCGACCATCGCGACCTTGGCATTCAGTACACGGGCTTGAGCCTGATCGAGTCGGAACGCATCGAATTCCGCTATTGGCTACAAGGCTACGACGCGAACTGGAGCGACGCATCCACGCGGCGCACCGCCTACTACACCCATTTGCCGCCGGGCGATTATCAGTTCCAAGTGCAGGCACGGCCACCGTTTGGCGCCTGGGGTACTGAGAGCATGCCGCTCGCGATCCATGTGGTCCCGCACTGGTACGAGCGCGGCGTGGTGCGAATCGCCGCCGCGCTATCGCTGCTGCTGTTGCTGATGGCTCTCGTGCTGCGCCACAACGCGGACTTGCGCGCACGCGCGCGTGAACTCAAACGCGCCGTGGACGAACGCACTGCCGAACTGCACATTGCGAACGCGCGGCTGGAACAACTGATCCGCACCGACACCCTGACCGGCCTGGCCAACCGACGCGCACTCGACACCCATACGCAGATCCCGGAACGCGACTGGACCGGAGCAGTGCTGCTGATCGACATCGATCACTTCAAGCGCGTCAACGACGAACACGGACACGATCGTGGCGATCTGGTCCTGATCGCGTTGAGCGAGATCTTGCGTGCGAATACGCGCGAGGAGGACCGCGTGCTGCGCTGGGGCGGCGAGGAATTCCTGATTGTTTCGCAACGTCTGAGCATCGATGACGCACTCGCGCTGGGCGAGCGCATCCGTCGTGCATTCGCCGAACGACGTTTTCGCGGCCACGACGGCAGCCCGATGCGGGTGACTTGCTCGATTGGCATTGCCAGCTTGCCGGTGCACGCCGAGCGCGTCGGCGATCTGGATGCCAGCATCACGCTTGCGGATTTCGCGATGTATCGCGCCAAACGCGAGGGCCGAGATGGCGTGTACGCGGCCGCGTTGCCGCCCGAAGCATGGCCCTGCGCAGTGCCGGGCGATCTGCGTGAAAATGTCGAACGGCTCGATGAACTCGGCAAGTTACAGTGGCGCAGCCCGGCCGGCGCAAGAAACTGAAACTGATTCAACCCAACCCAATCGCTTAGGAGAAATCCATGTCGACGTGTCCGCAATGCGGCGCCACGGTGCCATCTGGATCGCACACGTGCAGCGAATGTGGCGCGAACGTGATCTTCACCCATATTCCGCATCCGCACATCGCGCGGCGCAAGCAACACCCGCCGGCACAGCGCCGGGATATGCTGCCGCACGAGAACCTGATGCAGCGGTTCAACGCATTTCTTGCGGTCAGGATCACGGGCGCGGTCGGCACCATGTGGTGCGCCTATCTGTTTGCGTTACTCGCGTTGATCAGTCTGCCCGAGGCCGTGCGCGGCGGAACCGCCCCGCTGATCGCGTGGATTGCGCAGACATTCCTGCAGCTCGTGCTGCTGTCTATCATCATCGTCGGCCAGAAAGTCGATGGCGCTGCGTCGGACAAGCGCGCGTGCGACACCTACAACGACGCGGAGGCGGTACTGCACGAAGCGATACAGATTCAGGAACACCTTGCCGCGCAGGACAAGGTTCTGACGACGTTAGCGGCGGAACTGCGTCGAGGACGACCAGCATAAAGCCCTCGCGATCGACTGCGGCTGCGGATCGCAGCGATCGCGAAGGATATAACTCGCCATCAATTACAGGAAACAACCAGCGTCCGTTTCATCTCGGTGTTGCGATCGTCGCTCTTGCCTTCCGCTGCACCTTCTCGCGATACGACCGTGTAGCGGTGGGCTCCGCATTGCGCATCGGCTTTGTCGGAGCAATCGCCCCAGCCTTTGCCGATACCGGAACAATCGAACGTGAGCGTCTTCGCGTTGGTCTTCACGTCGTTCGTACAGCCTGCAATTGCGGCGGCGAGAATTCCGAGCATCAGTACATTAGGCATACGCATAAAAGCTCCTTTGGCGACGCGCGTCAAAAACTCCTGGCCTAAGACAAATCTATTTGTGGGCTGCGTGCTCCGCGTCGTTCTTGGCTTTCGCCGCCGCAACGGCCGAGTCATAGCTGGCCTTCGCGGCGTCTTTGCACGTCTTGTTCGCATCACCCACTTGCGCTTCGCAGCGAGCGTCGGCCACTTCTCTTTGCGCTGCGGCCTTGGCCTTGTCGACGTCGTATTGAGCGTCGGCAATTTTATTTTCGGCGTCTACATGCGCTTTGTTGACATCCGTGTTCGCTGCCGGCGGCGGTGCATTGGGGTTACTGGCCGCGTCTTTTTGCGCATCGGCTTGCGCACCAACGACGTCTTTATTCTTCTGCGCAACCACCTGATCAAGTTTCGCTTGCGCGTCGATTATCTTTTTTTGGCCGTCCGCTTCAGCCTTCGATACGTCGGCCTGTACCTTGGCGGGGTCGACCTGTTGGTTGCATGCCTGTAGCAACATAACGGTGCAGGCGAGTGCGATTGATTTCTTGTTCATACAAATTCCTTTTTTGACTTTGGGCTAAAGAAGATGTCCTAAGCAGAGTGGCCGCATGAACCATTACGAGACTCGGGAAGGAAATCAGCAATGGGTATGCCATCTGAGAATTCACGTAAAACCTTATGGCGGCTGCTTGCCGATCGTTTATTTCGCACGATCAGACTTCTTCATCGCTTGATTTGCGCTGTGTTTGCGCAAGCACCCGTGCGCGACACGTTGAAAAATCCCCGGGGCAAAAACTATCTGGTGTTGGGCAGTTACGGTGAGTTCATCGCTTCAATGTAGTGTCTGCTCGTAAGTTCGACGCGGCGTGCGCGCGCCGAGCTTCGTTTCTTGCTACGCACGAGGGCGGTCTTCGTATCGTCCCTGTTTTTAGTCCATAGCAATTGAGGAGAACTGCATGCGTATCCATTCCCAGCACATCATCAAAAGCGTAGCCTTGGCGATAGCAATCGCCGGGGTCGCGCAGCCGGCATTCTCCGAAGAGCACGGCGTAACCATCGGTAATCATCATTTCGTTTATTACCGCGACCATGACATCTACTACGCTCCCGAGACCAGGACGTATTACTGGATGAGCGACGGTGGCTGGCGTTCCGGTGCGGTATTGCCGCCGGAAGACCAGCGCTATATAGCGGCCGGCGGTGTTGACATCCAACTTGATACCGACGTGCCGTACACGCGCCACGAATACGTGGTCGCGCATTACAAGAATGCGAGCCCCGCCACGGAGCAGACCGTCACCGAGCGCACGGTCAGGCCAGATGGTTCGACGACTACCACGACTACGACAACCAAGCGCCGCTACGTTTACTACGGCGATCACGACATCTATTTCGCTCCGGACACCAAGACCTACTATTGGCGCGCCGACGGTACGTGGCAGTCAGGCTTGGCGTTGCCGCCGGAAGACCAGGTCTATGTGAAGCGGGGCGGCGTTGCCATCGAACTGGATACCGACCGCCCGTACACGAAACACGAGTACGTGGTCGCGCATTACAAGCACCATCACGATCGCGACGATCGCCGCCATCATGACGATGACGACGATTGATTAACGTTCCCGCTGTGTGCAGCATCAGCAGGGCCCGCGCAAGCGGGCCCTGTCTTTATGCGGACGCGATGGTTGCTGCGTGCGCGATGGCCGAAGCGGATTTGTAGTATCAGTATCCGTTCATTGGTGAGAGACTAGCCTGCTAGCGAAATATCCAATGGTTAGCGCGACAGGAGGTCAACCATGAAATGGGCGGGCATGTATCTGATCGGTTTCCTCGTCTTGATCGGCGGCGTCCTCGCCGCGCTCTGGCAGCTCGGCATACTGCAAAGCATCGGTACGACCTGGACCGCAATCGGCATCATCATCGTGGTCGGCCTCGGCATCATGGTTTCCGTATCGAACAGCGGAACCAAGGAAAACATCCAAATCGACCGCAAGTAGTTTGGCTCGCGCAGCGGACAGCGGCGTCACGATTGGGGTGATTTCTGACCCGGATGGCAAGCTGCGCCTGATAGCTGCCGGTGCCGAGCATCAGCAAAGCACGGTCGCCGCCTTGCGCGGCGAGAAACCGACCAGCGGCATATCGTCTTCGCGTCCGCTGTCGTATTTGTAGTGATCACTGCCGAAGCCGACGATCGACGGCCCCCACAGCTTCGCCTTTTCGCCCGTCGCGCTCTGCATCAGCGTGACCAGCATCTTGGCATCCGCACGCTTGGTTTCGTCGGCGATCGCATTGATGAACGCGGCGACGCTGAGTTGCGTGGGGTTGGTTCCGTCGGCAGTACCTACGGTTGACGCTCACTCAAACCCATCGACAAAAATGTAGTTGCTCTCGTAGGCGCCGAGATCCAGGGTCGCGCCATCCACGCGTTGCGCGCCGTCCAGATCGACACCGGACAACCCGCCATTGGGATTGCTGACGCCGGCGTCGATCAACGGCGACGACGCCGACAGTCGAAAGTTCGCGCCGCCGATGAAGCCCGGAGCCACGCTCAGTGCGCCGGTCGACGAAACCGGCGCTCCGCTCATGGCCTGGATATCGTTGTTCCTCAGATCCGCATGCCTGAATGGTCCGCTCACATCGATGTCGGCGATGCCGACGCCTGTCGAGTTGTCCCAAAAGATGTTGTTGTCGAGTTTCATCCCTGCCGGCGTGAAGAAATCCATGATCACGCGCTGCGCCTGCGCCGCGTCTGTGGACTGATTGCCGGTGAACGTGTTGTTGGCGACATCGATGGCGTTGTCCGAATAGAAAAACGCGGCGGCCGAGTTCGGCGCAGTGTTGTCGAAGAAAAAATTGTCGCGCACGATCAAATTCGGGCCGTCGGTGGCGGCGAGCAAGCCACCGACCGCTTCGGTACCGCCAAGGCCGGCGACGCCGACGTTGTGCTGAAAGATGTTGCGCTCGATCAGAACAACGCCGCCCGCGATTGGGCCGGGGTCGCCAACCTTGAGTCCGCCCGCGCTGGATTGAAATGGCGACGAGCCGTTGCCGTTCTGAAACGTCAGGCCACTGATGTGGATCGTGCTGTTCGGTATCGCATTGGCATTGATCGTCAGTACGCCGGCAGCGTGATTGCCGTCGAGCACCGTCAGCGATGCATCCAGCGCTTCTTGCGTGCATGCGGCATCGACATAGCCGCCGGCAACGCTCAAGTCATGGTTGTTCGTCACGGCGCCAACCCAGCCGCCCGCCGGCGCGAAGTAAGTTCCAGCGCGAATGCGGATTTCGTCCGCATCGTTGTTGCTGGCAGACGTCGACAGGGCCGCCAACGCGTCGGTGAGTTCGCTCGCGCTGCCGACGCAAACGACCTGCGTTGTCGCCACCGCGCCATTGGTGAGCAGCAAAGCGCTAACGAAAGTAAGTGAGATTCTCATGGATACTTCGGTGGTCCAATCGATCGAAGGCCGGCCCCACTGGCGGCTGCGCTATCAGACCTGAAAAGGCGACGAGGTATTACGCAGATGCGAAATCGTGACACGCAACGGATTGTCTGAGTCTTCACAGTCCCGGCTTGACCAGCTTCGCTGTTGAAGAGCGACTCGTCGGGACGACGCCTTATCCAGTCGCGACGCCGCTCAAGCGGCCACTCGCTGGGCGGCGATGACGCCACATCGCGCAAGTTTGCCTTGTCGGCGAGCTTGAGATCGGAGGGAGAATTTTCCATCGAAGGCTCAGTTGTGATGCGCGACAGCGGCGGCTTCAACGCGCGTAGCGCGCGCGTTTCTCGTGCACTTGCTTAGCCGCGGGCGCGCGGATGTGCTCGCGCAACCAAGCGGCAAATTCGGCTTCGCTCAGGCTGCCTTCGGCAAGTCCGAGATATACCGGGTACAGCTCCACGTTGTCGGCTTGTAGAGTCGCGCTGTTGAGCACGATGAATATTTCGCCGACCACGGCAGCGGTGCGCTTGTTGCCGTCGACGAACGGATGATTACGCGCGATGCCGAACGCGAGACTCGCTGCGAGTGCGGCGAGGTCCGGAGCGGGATTGTCGTACGCGTGCAATTGCTGCGGCGGCGCGAGCGCGGAATCGAGCAGAGTTTCGTCGCGCACGCCGCCCGTGCCGCCATGCTCGGCGAGTTGACGATCGTGAATCGCGAGCGCGAGTTGTTTTCCGATCCAGACAAACATCGCGCACCTATTGGGCAAGTTTGTGCAGCAGGCTGCGACGTTCGCGCATGATGCGTTCGGCCACTTCCATCTGTTCGGCGAGCGCGGGATCGTAGGTGGTGAGCTTGATGCCGTCAGGCGTTTCCAGTGCGAACAGTTCGTCGCCTTTTTCCACGCGCAGGCGCGCGAGCAGTTCCTTGGGCAAGATGACGCCGGCGGAGTTGCCGATAGTGGTAATTTTCAGCTTCATGAGGGACTTGCCGCAGTTATAACGATTGTTATACTACGACTGGTGCGGTCTTGAATCAATCTCGGCCGAAGCGGCGCGCGCTTCGCTGCACGTGAAGTGAGATGGACAAACCCTGGTACCTCTACCTCCTCGAATGCCAGAACGGGCGCCTCTACTCGGGCATCACCACCGACCTCGCCGCGCGCTTCAACAAACACAAGCGTGGCAAGGGCGGGATGTTCACGCGCTTGAACCCGCCGCGACGCATCGTTGCGGCGCGAGTGTTCGAGAACCGTGCCGAGGCGAGCAAGGCGGAGTATCAGATGAAGCAGTTGAGTGCGGCGCAGAAGCTGCGCGTTGCAGCGGGCTGGAAGTTAGTTGAGATGTTGCCGCGCGCTGACGGGTAGCGTCTTGCACCACACACCCCCAATGATGTGTACTTCGATTCGGCGCATGCGACGCATCTACCTGCGAACTGTGCGCATCACGGGGAGAACTGCATGGGCAACAACGCCGGCAAGACGGCGTCACGTGGCGGACCATTGCGGCGGGGCTTGAATGCCGTGCTCGGCGTAACGCTCGGGCGCCTGCTCAAGTGGACACTGATCGTCGCAGTTATCGCAGCGGTCGTCGGCGTCATCGCTTTCGTCGTGTTCGTGGCGTATCCGGCGCATTCGATCCCGAATTACGAGCACGTCGACGATTACGTTTATCTTGACCAGGGCTGGGGCACGCAAGCCGATACGCCGGATCGGCAGACGTACTACTACACGCCGCAAGGCACATCGATGCCGCAGGGCGCACTGATCACGCCGCTGCGTTACACCTGGTTCGTGAATCTGGAGATGCCGCTCGACGAACGCCGGTTCGCCGAACCCGAACACTTGCAGCGCTACCGCTTTATCGTCGATCCGCAGCCGACCCCGCGCAATCCCGACCGCCTGCCGATCGGATTCACGCGCCACTTCGAGGCGGCGCTGGGCCAATACGTGCTCGATATCACCTGCGCGGCTTGTCACACCGGCGAAATCCACGCGCACAAGGACGGCAAGACCCATGCGATTCGCATCGACGGCGGCCAGGCGATGCATGCGTTCACCGACATGCAGCGTGGCGCGTTCGGACCGACGTTGGTCGCCTCGCTGGTGGCGACCTGGGCCGATCCCTGGAAGTTCGATCGCTTCGCGCGCAAGGTGATCGGCCCGCGTTATCCGCAAGGCAAGTCCGACTTGCGCGACGAACTGTGGACGACGATCAAGGCGTTCGCCACGCAAGGTCAGAACAGTCCGCTGCGCCACTTGTATCCGATGCGCGAAGGCTTCGGCCGCACCGATGCGCTAGGCCGCATCGCCAACACCGTATTCGGCGATCATCTGACCGCCGACAACTATCAGGTGGCCACCGCGCCGGTGAGCTATCCGTACGTCTGGAACATCTGGAAATTCGACTGGGTGCAGTACAACGGTTCGGTCATGCAGCCGCTGGCGCGCAATCTCGGCGAATCGCTCGGTGTCGGTGCGGTCATCCGCCTCACCGACACGTACGGCAATCCACTGCCGCCCGAGCAGCGTTACGAGAGTTCGGCAAGCATCCCGAATCTCGACAAGATCGAGCACACGTTGCAGAAACTGACGCCGCCGCGCTGGCCTGAGAACCTGCTCGGTGCGGTCGATCAAAGCCTCGCCGCGCGCGGCAAGAGCTTGTTCGAGAAACATTGCCAGGGCTGTCACGGCCCGCATCCCGCCGATCGCGCACGGCAACAGGCAAACTCGCCGGGCAAGTCATCGCCGGACACCGAATGGATGATCGAGGTGATTCCGATCGAGCATATCGGCACCGATGCTAGCGAAGCGAACGGGTTCATGACGCGACACTACGATCTGACGCGCACCGGCCTCACCAACGAGGAAATCAGCCGCGTGCTGCGTCCGCTGCTGGTGCGCAATCTCGCGCGCGATGCGCGCTGGCGTCTGCAGGAAACCATCGATGCACGGCGTGCCGCGGGCCAGGATCCCGGCAAGCTGCCCGCATTGCTGTCCGTCTACCCGGATCCGAATGCCGATCCCGCGCCCTCGATCCCGCACGAGAGTTTCACCGCGATTGCCGCGGAACTCGGCGGTGCCGCCGCGCTCGACAAGTCGCCGCCGCCAGCCAGCTACACCTGCAAGCTCGACTGCCAGACGCAGGCATTGCTCGTCAATGTGCTTCAGGGCGAGGCGCAAATCGATCAGCAGTTGAACAAGATCGATGTCGCGCACCTGACCGAAGGCGAGGGACTCAACATCCTGGGCCTGCTGATCAAGGCAAAGTATTTTTCCGACAATAACGTCTCGTATGCGCGCCAGCAGTGCCTGGAAGGTTTCGGCATTCTCGATTTGCCGCAGCAGATCGCCGGCTACAAGCCGCGGCCGCTGGAAGGCGTGTGGGCGACGCCGCCGTTCCTGCACAACGGCGCGGTGCCGAATCTGTATCAGATGCTGCTGCCGCCGGAGCAGCGCAGCGCGCGCTTCTTCGTCGGCCGTCGCGACTTCGACCCGAAATACGTCGGCTACATCAGCGCCCCCGCCGATGCGAGCGAAACCGACGGCTTCTGGTTCGACACGAGCCAAGACGGCAATCACAATACCGGTCATGCGTTCATCGCGACGCCCGAGCAGCTGAGCGCCAATCATGCGGATCCGAAAGCGCATCCGTTGCCGCAAGGCGTGATCGGACCGTTGCTCAGCGACGACGAGCGCTGGGCCATCATCGAATATCTGAAAGTGCATCGCGATCTGCCGGCGACACCTGCGGATTTCGTGCCGCCAAACTGTGCGCCATGATGACCATTCGCGCAATGTATACACGGCGTCGATTCGGCCAGGTGCGCAAGCATGAGTGAGCCAGCGGATGCTTCCGGTTATACGTTCGACTTCGAACCAGTACGCGCGGCGGAACAAGCCTGGCTCGCGCGGCGCCGCGCCGCGGCTGGCCTGGGCAAGCCCGACGATGATCTGGTCGGGCTCGCTTTTTCCGGCGGCGGCGTCCGCTCGGCGACATTCAATCTGGGCGTGCTGCAGGCACTCGAAGCCGGCGGCATGCTGCGCAATGTCGACTACCTTTCGTCCGTTTCCGGCGGCGGTTATGCCGCGTCGTGCTACACCTGGCTCAGAGCGCGGCTTGCGCCGAGCGCGGCTACGAGCGTGTTCAGCGCCGCACTCGCGAAGATGGGCGGAAGCGTGCTCGACTGGTTGCGCGGTCACGGCAAGTTCCTGGTAAGCCATCGCGGGTTTTCGATCTGGACACTGCTCGCCTCGATTCTCGCGGCGACCTTCATCAACGTGCTCGTGCTCGGCCCGCTGTTGCTGTTTGCGGTCTATGCACTGACCCTGGGTTGGTTGCCATTCGAATGGCCGCAGTGGCTGACGTTGCCCGGCGGACATGTACCGCAGGGGCACCACGGCTATTGGTTGCTGCTGGTACTGGGCGTCGCCTGCCTGGTGATGTTTCCGCTGGTCGCGACGGTATTCGCTATCGTCGCCGGGATTCCGCGCGTGGCCGACGTGCGGCGCATCGACCGGTTCCGGGTATTCATGGGCCGCTTGATCGTGTTCGGTCCGGCCTTGATCGCGCTCGGCCTGATCCCCATCGCGGCCTCGCTGGGCGAAATGGCCGAACACTTCTTCGCCATGCGCCATGCGCATGCGCTCGGCAAACATGCCTCGTATCTGCTGCCGTTGCTTTCCGGCGTTGCGTCGATGCTGTTCGACCGATTCAAGAGTCGTGGCAGCAGCGGACGCGCGACCACGATCGGCCTGAGCTTGCTCGTCTACGGTCTGTTGATCTTGTGTTATCACCTCGCCGTCGAAGTGAATCTGCAGGCGCCGGCATTTCTCGGTTTCGTGCTACTCGCGGTCGTGCTCGCGTTCGTTTGCGACATCAACCGCGTCTCGATTCATGCTTATTATCGAGCGCGCCTGAGTGACGCGTTCCTGCCGAATGTCGAAAGTGCAAGCGCTGAAGACCCGGGTAATTTTCGCCTGAGCGAACTTGTCCCCGAACAGGGCGCGCCACTACCGCTGATCAACACCACGCTCAATGCGACCAGTTCATCGAACGAGCGCCTGCGCAGCCGCCAAGGGGCGAGCTTCTTTTTCTCGCCGGTGTACACCGGCTCGTCGGCGACGGGCTATCGACGAATCGATACCTACGCCGGCGGCGCGATGGCTTTGTCCAACGCGTTCACCACGTCGGGCGCCGCAGTCGACCCGGATATGGTCGCCACGAAAGCGCGCGCGGTTTCCTTCCTGATGGCCTTGCTCAACGTGCGGCTGGGTTATTGGGCGCGGAATCCTAAGTTCGGCCACGAGCGCGATCCGCTGCGCCCCTGGTGGTGGATCTTCATCGCGCGCGAGATGCTCGGGATTGGCCTGGATGAAACCCGCCGACACGTGCATCTGTCCGACGGCGGTGGCTTTGAGAATCTCGGCATTTATGAGCTGATCCGCCGGCGCGTACGTTTTCTGATCGCGACCGACGCCGGCGCCGATCCGCAAACCTCGCTTGCCGATCTAGGCCAGGCCATCGAACGTGTGCGCGTCGATTTTGGTGCGGAGATCGATCTTGCCGCGGATCGCCTCTATCACGATCGCGATAGCGCGCTGGCGCAACAGCCGTATGTGCTCGGCAGCATCCGTTATGCCGATGGCAGCAGCGGCCAGATCTTGTACATCAAACCAGTACTGTGCGCAGGCCTCACCGCGGATATCTATGCTTACTGGCGCGCGCATCCGGCGTTCCCTGACGAGCCGACTTCCGAGCAATTCTTCGCCGAAGCGCAGTTCGAGGCGTACCGCGCGCTCGGTCAGCAAATCGTCGCCGGATTACTCGGCACGCCGGCGCCGCTAGCGGTCAGCGCCTGGTTCGAACGCTTGCAGGTTTTGCATGAAAGAGGGCCGAGCAGCGCGTCTATAAGCTCTTGAGATACTCGAGCAGATCGCGCTTGTCGGCATCGCTCAGCGCCGTGCCGTAGACGTGTCCGGCATTGGAATTGCCCGGCAGCGCCGTATCGAATTCGCTCGCGTGCTCAGCCGCGCCCGCGGCGAGACCCACGTTCGACGGATCGAATTCGCGGCTGCCGACGTAAAAATGCGTAACCCGCGTGGCGGGCGGCTTCAGCAGTTCGGCAAGACTGGGTACGGAGCCGTTGTGCAGGTACGGCGCCGAACACCAGATGCCGCTCAACGGTCGCGCTTTGTAATAGTCGGGATGGCTGTCGACCGCGGCCTTGATCACCTTGTGATAGCCGGCAATCGCATCGCGCATCGCGGCCAGCGGGTGGCGCAATGCGGCGCCGACTGCTGCATGCACGACAATGTCGGCGGTTTGTGCTTGCGCGCCGAACACGGTACCAAGCACGACACCTTCCTTGCGGCCCGCGAAAGCGCCTGTGCTCGACCTGGATTGGAGAAAATTGTTCACCATGCGTGGATCGGTGCCGACGTCGGCGAGCGGCGTGAGCGCCGCTTTCAGTTCGCGCTTGGCATCGTTGCGATCGGACAGTTGATGACAGGCGACGCATTGCTGAGCGTAGATCTGTCCACCATTCTTGACTCGTGAGGTATCAAGCGCGCCGAAAATCCCTGCCGGCCATTGCGGCGCGCGCAACGCGTAGAGATCGTCCTGAATCTGCGCGAGGTGAGCAAAGTCGACGTTGGACGGATAGCCGTCCAGACCCTTGCGCTGCGAGATATCCAGCGAGCCGTACACCGCCAGCGCCGTGGTCACGTTCTGCAATAGCGGGCCCGGCCCCGAGTTCGGTGCCGACCCGTTCCATTGCACGACGTCCAGGTGCGGCGCATCCCACAGCACCGGGAAACTCACCGGCGCATCCGGCGCACGGAGATTGCCGGGCACACCGAGGAACTGCACCGCCACAGCGTTGAAAATCTGTCCAAACGCGTCGAGACGGCCGTGACCGTACGGCACATCGACATGATTCATGCGGTGGCGAGCCGCGATCGTCGCTCCGACGGCGCCAAGCTCGTCCTTGAGATTCTGGCGCTGTGCGCCGCTGACGTTCAGCGCGTCGGCGAAGCGTCCGAACTTCGCAGCATTGGCGAGCGTGGCGTCCAGGCTGTCGACGAGCGCGCCCTCGAATGTGTCGAAATCGAGCGTGCCCTGGCCGCCATCGAGGCGGATACGTTGACTGTGATAGCGCAACTCGCCGGTATGGCAGGCCGCGCAGCCGAGGCCGGTCCAATCGCGCCCCTGGGCATCGGCTTCGTGAGTAAACCCGACCGGAAACGCATTCGGGTTTTGCGCGGTGCTCGACTGCACCAAAAAACCGAGCGCATCCAGATGCGCATCGGCCATGAAGCGCTCTTGGTTGTCGGCCTGTTCGAGCACCTTCAGCCAAGCGGTCGGCAGCAGGCGCGAACCGAACGACGAGAACCAGGCGCGCTCCTGAACATCACGGCTCCAGCCTTGTTCGAGGTTGACCGTGCCGTTACCGCCGGGAACCGCTTCGCCGTCGGCGATGACCTTTTGCGGCGTGTTGCACGCCACGAGCACTGCTGTCGCCGCTGCCAAAGCCGGCAAGCGCCAAGTTCGCATGATTCGACTCCCCGCGAGCATTTAGCCTGCTATTCTAACGACGATCCGCAACTCCTACCGGTGTTTACTGCAAACGCGATGCACACGTTTCGGCTGCGAATTGTCCTGACCCTGCTGGTGGTCACTCTCGTGCTCTACGCAAGTGTGCGGGCAGCCACGACGAAAGTCGACGCCAAGTTCACCAGTGCTGCGCTGGGCCCTACGGTGGAAGTGCTCGAAGATCCGAGCGGCCACATGGAGTTTGATGCGGTGCGCGCGGCCAGCGGATTCAAGCCCACGCCGAACATGGGCACGAATTTCGGATTCACGCGCTCGGCCTGGTGGCTGCGCCTCACGCTGGCCAACCCCGATGCCGTCGACCGGCATGTGATGCTGCGCGAGGATTATCCGCTGATCGACTATCTCGATCTGTGGGCACCCGATCACGACGGTGCGTGGCAGCACACGGCCACCGGCGACCGCACCGTGTTCTCCACCCGCGAGTTCGTGCATCGCGACTTCATTTTCGAACTCGACCTGCCCGCGCAATCGCAGCGCACGTTCTATCTGCGCGGTGCGTCCGACGGTCCCGTGGATCTCGATCTCACGCTGTACGAAGCGCACGCTTTGATTGGCGCGTTGAGCGGCGAACAGCTTGCCTACGGTGTCTACTACGGCGGCTTTCTCGTGCTCGTGCTCTACAACTTTTTCATTTTCCTGATCGTCCGCGATCGCGCATTTTTCTATTACCTGTTGTATGCGAGCAGCTACGGCCTGTACTTCGCGATCCACAACGGCATCGCGTTCGAGTTCCTGTGGCCGAACAACCCGGCATGGGGCAACCAGTCACTGCTGGTGACGTTAGCTTTAGCGCTGATATTCGGCTTGCAGTTCACGCGCACGTTTCTCGACACCGCAGGTTTCGCTGCGCGTTTGGACAAGGCCGCGCTGGTGCTGCAAGCCCTCGCGGTCGTCGGGCTCATCGCCTCGTTCTTCGCGCCATACGCTGTGCTGATCCTGCCGCTGGCGCTGTTGACCGTCGTCGTCACGGCGCTGATCATGATTCTCGGCACGCTCGGGGTCGTGAAGGGGTATGCACCGGCGCGCTATTTCATGACCGCGTGGGGCATGTTGCTCATCGGCGTAATGGCATACATGCTCAAAGTGTTCGGCTTGCTGCCGCACAATGTATTCACGCAAAACGGCTTCCAGGTCGGCTCCCTGATGGAAATGGTGCTGCTCTCGCTGGCGCTGGCCAGCCGCTTGCGCGACCTGCGCCTGCAGAGCCTTACCGATACATTGACGCAAGTACCCAATCGCCGTTATTTCGACGAGCATGTTGCCATTGAGTTTGAGCGCGCCAAGCGCAATCACAGCGCATTGGCATTGCTCGTAGTCGATATCGATCACTTCAAGCAATTCAATGATCGGCACGGGCACGCGCGCGGCGACGAAGTGCTCAAATTGGTTGCCGACCACTTGTGCCACGGAGTCCGGCGCGGCGATAGCGTATGCCGCTACGGCGGCGAAGAATTCGCGCTGATCCTTCCCGGAGCAAGCAGTGCGGAAGCGGCAAGCGTGGCCGAATCGCTGCGTCACACCGTGGAAGGCACGATATCGGCGGATGAGCCGCTGACGATCAGCGTCGGCGTCGCCAGCATGCGCGATCGCGAATTTGAAAATGTCGACGAGATATTCAAGGCTGCAGACCGCGCGCTCTATCGGGCGAAGGACCTCGGTCGCAATCGCGTGGTGCGCTTCGCCGCATAGCGTCGACGCAAATGATTTCCATCGCGTGCGAGTACCCACGCGGCCGGGCGAACGGCCCGCCTGTTGTGCCAAGCGCCTGATTCTGTTGTAATACGCGGCTCGCCGCTGTTTGCGGCGGCATTTTCCGACGCTAGTCGGGCCGATTCCACCCTGGCTAAGGGTGCTCCCGTTCATCATCGAGGTAGGTACGATGGCCAAAGTATGCCAAGTCACCGGCAAGCGCGCGCAGTCCGGCAACAATGTGTCGCATGCCAATAACAAAACCCGGCGCCGCTGGCTGCCGAACCTGCACGAGCGCCGTTTCTGGGTGCCGAGCGAAAACCGCTGGATTAAGCTGAAAGTCTCTGCTAATGCCTTGCGTACGATCGACAAGAACGGCATCGAAACCGTGCTCGCCGAAATGCGCGGCCGCGGCGAAAAGGTCTAAGGAGCACAACCATGGCATCCAAGCGCGATAAAATCCGCCTCGTGTCGTCGGCCGATACCGGTCATTTCTATACGACTGACAAGAACAAGAAGACCACGACCGACAAGATCGAAATGAAGAAGTACGATCCGGTCGTGCGCAAGCACGTGATCTACAAGGAAGCGAAGATCAAATAATTCTTTCGCTTCGCTTGAAAAAAAGCCCGCCGCAAGGCGGGTTTTTTTTGTTTTGATGAACTCAACCCGTGCAGACCATGGATGGTCCATAATGCTGGACTGCTGCTCTCCTGAGGAGCCGTGCCATGACGCTACGCCGAGTCCTGCATCGAAGTCTGGGGCTCTTTGTCTTTGCGTATTTCGCCGCTGCGCCAGCGCTCGCCACGGGTTACGTACGCGGCTATCTAGTTGATAGCGTGAGCTTGCCAACGACCCCGAGTGAGGCAAATGCCTACGCCATCGACCTCAACGGGGATGGCAATCCAGACAACAATTTTGGTGGTTTTCTGGCTGGCATGAACGGAAGCTTCGACATGAGTAGCCCGATGAGCGCGGCGGTCACCAACGGCAGCGTTGTCCACCTGCTCAGTCTGCACAGCACGGACCCCGTGTTCACGAGCGACCCCGCCGCACAGACGGATTGGTACGTCGGCCAAGCCGCGCCAACACCGCCGCTGTTCGATGGCACGGACGATCTGCTCTACGACAGTAACTATGCACCGGGAATCTTTGTCGCTGCGCTGTCGACTGGCGGTTTCACTTCGGTGGACCCGGTCACGACGACGGCCCCGGTTTCGCTGACGTTTGTGCTCCAGTTCGGGCCCGACACGTTTCCTGTGCCAATGCACGGCGCACGCCTATCGTTCACGACCGACCATTCCGGCCATATGCAGGGTCAGCTCAACGGCTCGATCAAGCATGATGATTACCTGCTGTTTATCCCGCAGGGAACTGCGGACATGTGCAATGCGGCCATCAGCGCCGATCCGAATTCGAACACGTCAACGACGTGCAAGCAGATCCACGACAAAGGCGGCAGTGATTGCGGCAGCAACAGTGGCAGCTACATGGGGGATGGCCTAATCGAGGTGTGCGAACTGACCAGCAACGTGTTCTTTCAGACCCTGCTATTGCCGGATGTGCAGATCTACCAAGGCGGCGTGTACGACCCCAATCCGGCGAACACGACGCCCGACTCTAATTCCTTCGGCGTGCGCTTCACCGCGATTGCTTCGCCGGATCGGGTGTTCGCGAACGGATTCGATCCGCCCTGAGACTCAATGAGGGGCAAAACAAAAACCCGCCGTTTGGCGGGTTTTTTCGTTATTGAGTTTGCGTCGAATCAGGCACGCACCGGCACCAGCGCATAGCCGCGCAGGCGAACCGCAAATTCCTCCAGGGTGCGAATGCCACTGGCCTCGGCTTCGCGGCACCAGTCCTGCAGATTGGCGAGCATCGTTTCGCCGCTGCCATTGCTGCGCTCGAGCACTGTGGCCAGCCGCGCGCGGAATTCGCAGACCTTGGCCAACAACGGGCGCTCTTTTACCGCTTCCTGCATGCGCTCACGCGAACGCTCGTCGAGCCAGCGGCCGCCATTGGCGAGCGCCTTGCGCAACGTGCGCGGGAGCGCCTTGACCTTGGCGCCGGCAAGCGCCGCTTCTTCGCGCAGCGTCGGCGCGATAACGCCGCGAAAATAATCCGTCATCACCTCGAACTTGTGCGACAGCAGCGCCTTGATGGTTTCCATGTCGGGTAGCGGCATGTTCGGACGCACGTCGAGCGACGGCGCCACACGCAGCACCTTGGCCAGGCCCAGCGACTCGAAGAAACGGATTGCCACCCAGCCGATGTCGAACTCGAATTTGCGCAGCGCGAACTTCGCCGAACTCGGGAAGGCATGATGGTTGTTGTGCAGCTCCTCGCCGCCAATCCAGAAACCCCATGGCGACAGGTTCGTCGACATATCGGTGGTTTCGAAATTGCGGTAGCCCCACCAGTGTCCGAGACCATTGACGACGCCGGCGGCCCAGAACGGGATCCAGATCATCTGGAACGCGGAGATCGCCACACCCCAGATACCGAACAGCAAGATGTTGACGATGAACGTCAGGGTAGGGCCGGCATACGCGCTACGCGAGTAGATATTGCGCTCGATCCAGTCGTCCGGCGTGCCCTTGCCATATTTCTCCATCGTCGTCGCGTCGAGCGAGGCGACGCGATACAGGTCCACACCCTTCAACAGCACGGTGTTGATGCCGAAAATCTTCGGGCTGTGCGGATCTTCCTCGGTCTCGCACTTGGCGTGGTGTTTGCGATGAATCGCGACCCATTCCTTGGTGATCATGCCGGTGGAAACCCAGCCCCAGAAGCGGAAGAAATGCGCGAGCACCGGGTGGAAATCCACGCCGCGATGGGTCTGGCTGCGATGCAGGTACAGCGTCACGGTGAAGATCGTGAGCTGCGTGACGACGAAGAAATAGATGACCTTCGCCAGCCACGATGCATGCGTCAGGCCGTGGTTGAGAAAGTTGAAGATGAAATCGGACATGGGAATCCCCGGTACAGAAAGACAATATTACGCGTATTACGCGAGCAGGGTGTTAGCTGCCAGTGAAGTGGCGCTTGCCGCGGCTCGGGAATGCAGCAAAAATGAGGCCAGATGTCCGAAATTTCAACGGCACCCACCCCTCTGCTGCTATTGCACGATGTCAGCCGCTTGCTGGCCGGCCGGCGCGTCGTTGCCAACCTGAACCTGACGCTGGATCGCGGCAGTGTGCTTGGGTTGCTCGGCGTCAACGGCGCCGGTAAATCGACCACCCTGCGCATGATTGCTGGCGTGCTGGCGCCATCGTCCGGCCGGGTGTTGATCGACGGTGCCGAGGTGCGCGAAGAACCGCAGATCGCGCAGCGCCTGGGCTATCTGTCGGAAACCGCACCGCTCTATCCGGAACTGCGCGTGAGCGAATACCTGAGTTTCTGCGCGCGCCTGCGCGGCTTGCGCGGCGCGAAAGTGACGCAGGCGGTCAGCGGCGTGATCGAACGCTGTGGCTTGGGCGAGGTCCGTGCACGCCTGCTCGGCAACCTGTCGAAGGGATTCCAGCAGCGCGCCGGCATCGCCCAGGCGCTGGTACATGCACCGGAATTGATCGTGCTCGACGAGCCGGCCTCTGGGCTCGATCCGCTGCAAGCCGTGCAGATCCGCGCGCTGGTGCGCGAACTGGGCAAAGAGCACGCGGTGATCCTGTCCACGCACCTGTTGCCGGATGTGCAGGCATGCTGCGATCGGGTCGCGATCCTGCATCAGGGCACGCTGCGTTACGACGGACCGCGCCAGGCGCTCGGCGACGACCTGGAGGCGATGTTCCTGCGCATCGTCAGCTCCGACGCGGAAGTCACCGCATGAGCCTGGTGATCGCCCGCAACGAATGGCGCCGCTTGTTCGTGCAACCGCTGGCGTGGGTGCTGCTCGCCGCCGTGCTCGCCATGCTGGCGTATTTTTTCCTGCTCACCTTGCAGGGCTTTCTCGTGCTGATGCCGAAGATAGCCGGCAACCCGGCTGCGCCCGGCGTGACCGATCTGGTTGCGCTGCCGCTGCTGCGCGCGATCGCGAGCGTGCTGCTGCTGATCGTGCCGCTGCTCGGCATGCGCGCGTTTGCGGGCGACCGGCAGTCCGGCAGCTTGCCGCTGCTGCTCAGCGCCGGCTTGAGCGATGCGCAGATCGTGCTCGGCAAGTACCTCGGCCTGGTCGCGTTTCTCGCGCTGCTGATCGCGCTTGCGCTGGCGATGCCGCTGAGCCTGGACGTGGCGACGTCACTCGATTTCGGTCGCATCGGCGCCGCGGCACTCGGTCTCATGCTGTTTGCCGGAGCGCTCGCCGCGCTGGCGGTGTGCGCATCTGTATTTGCCCAGCAACCTGCGGTCGCGGCGGGTCTCGCACTGGTGCTCAACATCCTGTTGTGGATGCTCGACGCCGGCGCGCGTTACGAGGGGGTGACCAGCAGTTTCGTCAATTACCTCACGCTACCGACACATCTGGAGCCGTTCCTGCACGGCATCGTCGCTACGGTCGACATCGTCTACTTTGTCCTGCTGTCTGCCGTTGCCCTGGCGCTCGCGACGCGCCGGCTCGCCGCATCGCGGGAGCGCGGCTGATGCGCGCGCGCCTGCTCGACTGGCTGTTCGCCGCGCTGGTAATCGTCGTTGCGCTGCTGCTCGCGTTCGCGTCGACACGCGTCGCCTGGCAACACGATTTCAGCTATGCGCAGCGCGCGAGCCTCGACGCGCGCAGCATCGAGCTGCTCAAGCGCCTCGACGGCGCCGTCGCAATCACCTCGTATGCGCCGCGCGACAATGAACTGCGGCGCGCGATCGCGGATTTCATCGCGCGTTACCAGCAGATCAAGCGCGACATCTCGCTGGACTTCGTCGATCCGGATGCCGACCCCGCGGCCACGCGCGCGGCCGGCATCAGCGTTAACGGCGAACTCGTAATCCGTTATGGCGATCGCAGCGAACTGCTGAAGTTACTGAGCGAGCGCGAGCTCGACAACGCACTCGTGCGCCTCGCGCGCACGCACGCGGGGCTCGTGGCCTTCGTCGCCGGCGACGGCGAACGCGCCGCCGACGGCAAAGCGAACGCAGACCTGAGCCAGTTCACCGCATTCCTGCAAGGCCAAGGCGTGCGTGCATTGCCGCTGAACCTGTCCGCCGGCACACCGATCCCCGAGAACGTCGATGTGCTTGCGATTGCCGGTCCGCGTGTGGCGCTCGCGCCCGGCACGGTTGCGCAGATCGTCGAGTACCTTGAGCGCGGCGGCAATCTGCTCTGGCTCACCGAGCCGGACGAGAACGTCGGCCTAGAACCGTTGGCCAAAGCGCTGTCGCTGCGTCCACTCGCCGGTACCGTCGTCGACGGCAATGGCGCCGCGCTCGGCATCGGCGACCCGAGTTTTGTCGCCATCTCCGCCTATCCGCAAAATGTGATCACGCGCGATTTCGCGCTGGCCACGTTGCTGCCGCAAGCTGCTGCCCTCGCCAGCGTGAGCGCGGCGCGCTGGCAGCAGACGCCGCTACTGCGCAGCGGACAGAAATCCTGGACGGAAGTAGGTGCGATCCCGAAACAGGGCGAGACGACGGCGACGATTGCCTACGACCCCAGCAAAGGCGAGATCCCCGGGCCGCTGGATTTGGGCTTTGCGCTGAGCCGGTTGAGTCCGACTCCGGCGAAGAAAGAGCAGCGCGTGGTCGCGATCGGCGACGGTGATTTCCTCTCGAACGCATTTCTCGGCAACGGCGGCAACCGCGAGTTCGGCCAGCGCGTGTTCGACTGGCTGCTCGGCGACGATGCGATGATCGACCTGCCTGACAAGGGCGCGCCGGACCGGCAATTGCAGTTGACGCAGATCCAGCTCGGCGTGATCGGCCTGTTGTTTCTGCTGATTCTGCCGGCTGTGCTGCTGATCAGCGGCGCGCTCATCTGGTGGCGGCGCAAGCGCGCGTGACGATGCGCAGATCGTCGCGAACTATATTTTTTCTCGTGCTTGCGGTTGCGCTGCTCGGCGCCGGCGTCCGGCTTGAACTTGGGCGCGAGCAAGCACTCGCGCCGCAGCCGCTGACCGCGCTCGATCCAGCCTCCGTGCGGCGCGTTGAAATCCATTGCCGCGACTGCACGACGCGGAAGTTCGAACGTGACGGCGCCGGCTGGCGCATGCTCGAACCCTATGCGCAGCCGGCAAGTGTCGAGGCCGTCGCGCGCCTGCTCAACGTGTTGCGCGCATCAGTGCGAACGCGCGCGAACATCGCTGATTACGATCCAGTCAAGCTCGGCTTGGCACCTGCCCAGTTCACCCTCAAATACGATGACCTGACGATCGAAATCGGCAATGAAGATCCGATCGAGCACGATCGCTACGTAAAACTCGGCGGCCAACTGCTGCGCGTGCCGGACCGCTTCAGCGCGCGCTTGCTGGAGTCGGCGGAAAGCGAGCTCGCCGATCCGAAACTGGCGCACTGACGATGCCTGAACTGCCCGAAGTCGAAACTACGCGTCGCGGAATCGAGCCGCATCTGGTCGGCCAGCGGATCGTCGATCTTGTGATCCGCCAGCCGCGCTTGCGCTGGCCGATTCCGGCCGTCCTGCGCCGCGCTCTGCCCGGGCAACGCATCGACGCGGTAGAACGGCGCGCAAAATATTTGCTCGCACACACCGATGCCGGCAGCGCGCTGCTGCATCTGGGTATGTCCGGCTCGCTGCGCGTGCTCGAGGTCGATACGCCGCCGCGTGCGCACGATCACTTCGACTGGCGCCTGTCTTCCGGGCGCATCCTGCGCTACACCGATCCGCGCCGCTTTGGCTGCTTGCTCTGGCAGGCGCCGGGCACGGTGCATCCGTTGCTTGCCGAGCTCGGCCCGGAACCGCTCGACGCGCAATTCTGCGGGGTGCATTTGTGGACAATGTCGCGAAGTCGCAGCGCCCCGGTTAAGACTTTCCTGATGGACCAGCACGTCGTGGTCGGTGTCGGCAACATCTATGCTTCCGAAGCGCTATTCGCCGCTCGTATTCATCCGCGCCGCGCTGCCGGCGCAGTGTCGCTCGCGCGTTATGAGCGTCTTGCTATCGAAGTCAAACGCATCCTCGCCCACGCGATCATGCGCGGTGGTACGACCTTGCGCGATTTCCTCGGCGCCGACGGCGAACCCGGCTATTTCGAACGGGAATTGCTGGTCTACGGACGCGCCGGCGAGCCGTGCAAGGTCTGTGGTACGCCGATTCGCGCGATTGTGCTGGGGCAGCGCAGCACCTACTACTGTCCGCGGTGTCAGCGCTGAGCCTTAGCTTTTTTCCAGCGCCAACGTGGGCTGCTGCAATTCGATGTAGCCTTCGCCGCGCACGATTTTCTTGTATTCGGTACGGCTGACGGAAACATAGCGCTCGTTGCCGCCGATCTCGACCTGCGGACCGTCGGTCACGGCGCGCCCATGATCGTCCACGCGCACAACCATCGTCGCTTTCTTGCCGGTGTGGCAGATCGTCTTGATCTCGGCGAGTTCATCGGCCCAGGCGAGCAGATAGCGGCTGCCTTCGAACGGCTCGCCGCGAAAGTCTGTGCGCAAACCATACGCGAGCACCGGAATGCGCAGTTCGTCGACGACGTCGCTAAGCTGCCACACTTGCGCCTTGTTGAGAAACTGCGCTTCATCGACGAGCACGCAATGCAGCGCGCCAATGTCTGCGATGTCGCCGCGCACGATCGCGAGCAGGTCGTCCTCGCGCGTAAACGGGCGCCCATGCGCGCGCAGACCGATGCGCGAGGCGACCACGCCGGCACCGGCGCGATCGTCGAGCTGTGGCGTCAGGATCAGCGTGCGCATGCCGCGTTCGCGGTAGTTGTGTGCGCTTTGCAGCAGCGTCGTGGTCTTGCCGGCATTCATCGCCGAGTAGTAGAAGTAGAGCTTGGCCATGCGATCATCGTGTTGGGGACTCACTAACGTTAGTGTAAGCCACTGCCTTGCGGGCGGACTGCGATCGGCGAGCATCATGGCGCCGCCGCACTCTGAAAGATGTGAAACGCGACCGCGGTCAGATCGCGGCTACCGGAGAAACCTATGTTTGCACGCTCTCGTTCCACCTTTGTTCTGCTCGCGTTGCTGCTCGTCAGCGGCATCACCTCGGCTGCCAACGTTAATGTTACCGCCAACCAGAATCTCACCTTCACCCCTGCCAATGTGACAATAAATGTGGGAGATACGGTGACATTCACGAATGTCGGCAACGGCTTTCACAATGTCGCTGCGAACGACGGCTCGTTCCGCAATGGCGATGCCTCGTCATCGGCATGGACGTTTTCGCACACGTTCACCAGCGCCGGCACCGTCGGCTATCACTGCGAGATTCACAGCGGCATGACCGGCTCCATCACGGTGAATGCCGCCACGCCGACGCTTGCGCTCGGCGGCTATCTGAGCGGCAACTGGTTCATTCCGTCACAGGGCGGCGGTCACGGCTTCCAGCTCGAGTTCACCAACGCACCCGGTTCGCCCGGCATGCTGCAGGCGCTGGCAATCTGGTTTGTCTAC
>Ga0163163_10000185_pt1 | contig 63861 bp, 73 predicted proteins | sample S65metaG_FD_119766 | JGI IMG/M metagenome (GOLD analysis project Ga0163163, IMG submission 119766) | Switchgrass rhizosphere microbial communities from Kellogg Biological Station, Michigan, USA - S6-5 metaG | ecosystem: Host-associated > Plants > Roots > Rhizosphere > Soil | place: USA...
CAAATTGGACTGACGCAATCAGCTTTGAAGTGACCAATAAAATGTCGGTCAGCGTAAATTGTTGGATTGAGACAGAAGTGCTACGTTCTGGAAAATGGGTGTCTGTAACGAACTCATCTGGGATTAGACGTTTCAATTACTTTCTTATGGCTCATTCACAAAGAAGTGACTTTTCTATAATAGAGCCCTCAGTTCCGGTGAGGTTCCATATTTGGTATCAGCGGGAGCTAAAACCCATTGAAGTATCAATTCTTAAGAAATTGCCTTGGTTGAAGCGGCACTATCGTCTTAATCCTCGCCGCTCCTTGGCTACTTACGAATGGCATAAATCCGAGACAGACAAATGATACCGGATAACAAAGACAACCCAAAGCCTCGCCGTTTTCGGATTTGGATTAGTTGCATTCTCCTTCTTGTTCTGTCGGCTTCCGTCATGTTTGTTAGCGGCGTGGGAAGACAGCATTCTGAGCCATTTGTTTCGGTGAGTTTTATCCGCACCAATGTGTTTGGGACTAATGCTATCAGTGTCGAATTGATTAACAGGATGTCGTTTAACCTAAGTTATTGGATTGAAGCAGATGTTTCTATTCCTGAAATGAACCGGAGTCGCCTTGCCAACTACAGTTCCAACTTACTAACGCCTTATTCTCAAAGAAATGAATTGTTATTAGAACCCTCAGACGGAATGAGGTTACATGTTTCGTATGAACGGCGGCTCAAGCCTGCTGAGTTATCAATCCTTAGGCCCTTCCCTTGGCTAAGTCGGCACTGGCCTCGTCGACATCACCGCCGCTCTCCTACTACTTACGAATGGCGCAAATCAGAGATGGATGTTCAGGTCAGCAGCGAATCAAACACACCTAAGATGCTTCTCAATTTGAGCTTGCAACGTCCGAATAGGAACCAAGCGATAAAAACGGAAGCAAGATAACTGCCCAGAATCAGGCCCGCTCTTGAGAGCATCGTGCCCAAGGATGCATTTTCGAACCCGTATCACATCAAAAAGTCGTTTTACGTTTTTGGTCGCTTGAAATAGCAGCCGCCAGATTCATCCCTTTGGATAAATATCCACCCATCCTTAGCCATTTCATTTAGGAACTTTGTTTCATACAGGGGCTTGTTCTTCATAAATTCAGCGGCGGGCGGCTTGTTTACGTCCGGTCCGACGCCAACTGGATTATATGCGTACTTGTATTCCCATTGGGTTACAGTATCAGCGTGTGGAGATTGACAACCTGATAGCAAAAGACCGCTAACAGCCACGATAAGAAGCAGTATGGGTTTCATTTGGCGTTTCTATTGCAGGGAAGCAAACCAGTCAAGAAGTCATTCTCGCGGGCAATTTACTTCTTGGGACGCTTGAAAATGTATCTGCCGTTCTCATGCTGAACCAGCACCCACCCTTCTTGTCCTAAATTGTTCAAAAACACCTCTGGAGTCTCTGAACGTGTATTATCGTCACGGGCAATTTTGTACTCCCATTGTGTGGCAGTCGCATGAGCAGGGTTGGCGGTCGTACAACCGACCAGCAGCAATATGCTTGCGGTCAACACGAAGAATGGAACGCTAGTGTTTTTCATGGTCTTTAACAGTAGTTGATAACATTATTTAAAACTAATTAAAGCGGGAATCAACTGAGAGTCAAAACTGTAACAGGGTTGTTTCGAATTCACTCATGCTGGCGCGCCAAGAGTATTACTGGCTTGAAGAAAATTTCGTGTGCACGCGCTAGAAAACACTTGACTGAAAACCAAGAGCTTGCCAAGATGGTTATAGTCCCGCGGGAGGCCCTGCGGGAGAAACTATAACAAACCAAAGAAATTATGGCAAAAACAACTAATCGAACTAATCGAACCAAAAAGACCAGCAAGAGCAAAGCACCTAAGTCCCCCAAGCGCCCCGTCCTTGATATCGACATGTATGAGTTGCTCGAATCACTTAACGTTACCCGCCCGCATCTCAAGGAGTTAACCGAGGATTTGCGAAGCCATAAGATTGCCGAGAAATCCAAAAAGGCAGAGTGGAAAAGGTCAGCCTACTTTTCTCACGTTGCACGGTTGGTCAGTTTTATTAACGAAGTTCTCCCCCCGAATAAAATCAGCGAAGAGGATGTCAGCGCAGGGAATTACACCCTCAATATTCGGTAATTACTATTGGTATTCGTTCACAGAAAAGTTTTGAAGCAGTATGGAAAATGCACCGCAAGGAGGTTTACCCGCTGAATACTTTCAGCAGGTGCCGAATCAACTCGTCAATGATTTATGCGCCGAGAAGATTAAAGCGTTAGATATCGCCGTTTACATGGTATTCGCACATCATCTGGGAGAACATACCTCCTGCTGGCCAAGTAATACCAGAGTTGCCAAATTATTAGGAACTAGTAGTTCGACTGTAATTCGAAGCATTCGAAGACTGTGTCGCACAGGCTACTTGGGCAGGTCAGACTACAGTAAGTATGGAACGAAACACACTGCTCTGCTAGTTCGAGTCAAAGAGGGCAAAATCGTCCGTGAGAGAAGGACAAGTTCGCCATCTTTGGCTAGGCCATTAGTGCCGTTGCAAACATCCAGACCCGCTAACTCGGTTCAGGTAGCCAACTCGTGTGCCAAGACCACATCACCCTGTCTAGAGGCGGAACCGGAGCAGTGGGATGAGGAAAGCAACTCTGAGGAAGATGTCCACGTCCGCATCTTCGAGGAATCAATTAATTGTCCATTGGCGAAGGAAACAAAGCCTGAAGAAATTCCCTTTTGAAGTCAGAATTGACATGGAGGGTGTGTCAGAATTGACATGCGCCCCGTGGCGTAAATGACAGACAAATTAGATTAAGGGAAAGAGAATAATTGAACTAGAATTTAAAGCTTCGCTTTACTGCTTCGCAGTTGCTTCCTCGCCGCCAAGAATCCTTTTAAGTTTTGAGGAAAGCCATAGGGGCAAACTTTTCTTTAACTAGATGGCGTTCCGTTTACCAAAGTTATTTGGGCGGGTCAGAATTGCTGCACCTAGCTCTCTAGTGCCAGACAGGTGCCAAATATGATTACGACAAATCTTGATGTAGCCTAGTCAGAAACTTCCCTACGAGCAATCGTAGGCATTAAGTGGAAGCGCAGGATTAAACACCTCCTACAGCAATTGTAGGATTTCCTACGCTTTCCACTGTTTTATTCTCCCAAGATGTTTAACCTTTCTGCTAAGTCAAGCTAACGAGGATGCCCCGTTCGACGGCTATCTCCAAGAGTCGATTTTGCTCGGCTCTAACCTCGAATGTTGTTGGGTCGGCGTGTTGTCGTTTTGACTCATCTAATATTTGATTTATACGTTGGACGATTTGTTCGTCTGTCAGGGATTCACCGCGAATCTCTCGTCGCATCTCAGGCTGAGTCTTCTCTTGTTCCACGTAAGCTTCCGATAACTGCATTTCTTCAGAATTTTGCATAGTTATTGTTTTTCGTTACCGTGTGTCTTCACAGTATAGCATTGGTTTTATGCAATGTCAAGTAGTATTTATGTAGAGCTTTAAATCCCTCTTGGTTTTTTTAAATTTAAAAACCCGGTGATGCCAATTGAATGCCTTAACAATCGTGCTTAACTGGCGCAGTTACTCTGAGTTCATTGACATTTTGATACGCGAACTCCTATATTAGTTAGTTAGCCGTAAGAGAGCGTTTATGCGATGTCAGGTTTGCACAAAGCAGGACGCAACTGTCCATCTGAGCGAAATGCGGAAAGGTCGTGTCGAGGCCTTTAACCTGTGCGAGCCTTGCTGTCGGAAAGTGCGCCCGGACTTGTTGGCAAGAGGGCTTGATTCCCATGTCTACCGTCCGCCACCAGCCGACTGGAAAAGTAATGACTTCAGCTAGTGCAGTGGACACTTCGGGTGGCATGTTATGAGATTGTTTGGAGTTTGAAATGAAACTACGAGCGAGAGAAAACTACCACCCCCCCATCCCCACCAAAGGCCATTTACCAATGTTTTTCATTAAATGGCATAGGCCCCCCACTTTTCTTAATTTTTAAATAATTTTTATGACATAGTTCTGATTTTTGGGTTTGATTCGGTTGATGCCCGCACCATACGTACCAACTTGCATGTAGACGACAGGGGCAATCCAAGTTCCCTTGAAATTAGCCTTGCGCCCTTGCCTTGGAGCACTAGCGAGGCAACCGCCCCCTGATGTTGCTCCAGAGTATTGGGGCGACCTAGTTTCCTTCCTCGGGCCTTCGCAGCAGCCAGTCCAGCATTGACCCTTTCTCGAATGATTTCGCGCTCAAACTCCGCAACGGCCATAAGGACGCCAAGCTGTAACCTGCCTGCGGCGTTTGAATCGCTCGTGTCGATGCCTTGAGAACAACAAATCAAGGCAGTTCCGTTGCTGGAGAGTTCAGAAATGATTTGCGCAAGGTGAGGCAACGACCTGCCCAAGCGGTCCAGCTTATAAATGACAATACGGGACAGCCTGCCCTTCCTGACTTGGGATAGCATGGCATCCAGCCCTTGGCGGGTAAACTTGCTACCGCTGATTGTGTCAGAGATTTCGATGATATCTGACCAGTTCCGCCGTTTGCAGTAGTCTCGCAATTCCACCAATTGCGAATCGTGGGCCTGCTTATCGGTTGAAACTCTAGTATAAATCGCCGTCCTCATGTCCTATAAATCATTTGTTTTGTGCACGCCCGTTTTTCGTCGTTTTTTAGCCTTGGGAAAATCAGGGGGATTTGTAGTACGCCCCGCCCATCTCGGAGGGGCGTACTAGGTCCCTTAGTTACTCTGATTCGCCCTGATACTTGCCTAGTATCCAGTCCGCTGCTTTCTGAGCTTGGGCAGCGGCATTTACTACGAGCTTACTATCATCCTTTAGCCTCTTAAGCCACGACGCCACGTAAGACGCAGAATTGTCAATGGTGCGCTCGGTGATGCCAGCCTCACCACACAAGAAGGCTGCGCCCATCTCAGCCACTAACTCTTCTTTGGCGTATGGATTGGAACCAAATGAGGACCAGTTACCATCGGAACCCGCTACACCTTTGCGATTCAGCCTACTTTCATGGCCCGTCGAGTGGGTCAACTCGTGCAGGAGCGTACTGTAATAATCTTCGCCCGTTTTGAACTGCTCTGGCGCTGGCATCCCAACAAAGTCGGAGCTAGGAGAATAGAAAGCCTGCGATAAGTTCGTCTTGATTTCGGGGCGCTTTGGCATGCCAGCGACAATGTTTTCAGCGGTCTGAATCGGTGAATGCTCGCGCACTGGTTCGCTTGTGGTTGGCGCGGCGATACCCTCGCATTGTGAAACATTAAAGACCGAGTAATACCGCAGCAGGGGAATTCTTACTGCTTCGCCTGTACTGGTATCCTTGGAGTCCAGCCACTTCCAAAACACCACGGGGCACGCCTTTTCGCCGCGCCTAACGTTTCCCCCCAGTCCCTGCGCTTGCTTGAAACTCAGAAAAAACGGGGATGAATAATGCAGGCAACCTAAGAGGAAAACATTGATGCCTCTGTAAGCTTTCTTTGTGATGAGGTTTTGGGGGCGCTCGGTTGAAGCCGTCCAAGGCTGATGCCAAGGAACAACACCCTTTTGCAAAAGTGCCATGATTCGGTCAGTGATAACTTGATAAACGGATTCGTTCATTGTAACTCTCTCTTGCCGTCCCCCGCTTCAACGGGTCGCCCTTAGTTTAGGTAACTCTCGACTGAGGGCTGGACGGCATTTTTCCAGCCGAGAGAAATTAGCTTTTCAGTGGGGGTTCATTTATGTTATACATTAACTATAAGCAAATGGTCAAAGGTGTCAATACCTTTTTGTATAACAGAAACGATTTTAATCAATGCCAAAGAAGACAATAGGCAGACCCAAAGTAGCTAAAAGCGCGTTCAAAGGGTCGTTTGTGGGTTGTAGAATGACAAAGCCCGAAGCCTTGATAATCACCACTACCGCGAGACGCTTGAAGCAAGACAAATCAGAGTGGATACGCGAAACGCTGCTTAAGGCGGCAAGTCTAGTAGATTAGTCCTATGTATTTGCATGAATACGTATTTACAATGGACGCGCTCGACAAGGCTCTATAGCGCCAACAAACAGAAGTGCTCTCTCCTTTTGTAGAGAGAGAAAGGGAGCAGACTCCGCGCCCAATTCTCAGAGCACTTAATCACGTATTCGGTTTAATAAAGCCTCTCTCTGATAAACGCGGGCATACTCTAATATTTGTGCACTTAGAATTTCACACAGTGAGTTTTCGCGCCTAATTAGATATATGGAGGAAGTTTTAATGTTAAATCTCAATCAGGTTTGCGCCGTTTTAAATCTTCGGCCCCGCCAACTGTCAGTATTGATTCGACAGGGCGTATTTACTACGTCCCCCACCTTAAAACGTAACAGGTTAATACCTACAGAGCAGGTCTTAAAATTTGTCGCTGATGCCAAAGCAAACATTCCAAGGAGACTGCGAAATGAAACGAAGTAAGAAATCCAATTCTAAGCTTACCTTTTGGGAAGTTCCCTCCAATGTCCAGTGCGCGGAAATTTTTATGAAGTCACTGCCAAAATTGAAAGATGGCGCGAACGACTACCGTTCTGAGTTTCTTCAATTGGGCCTGATGCTGCTAAACAATAACGCTAGTTTCTGTGTTCAGGACTGTATTGTGCTCGCGAAATACAAAGACCTACCAACGCCCGAAATCACCAAGCTGTTTGAACTCTGGACTGAGAAACTTGTTGAACTAGGACGCCTTGAAAAGGTAATCGGGGCTTATGACGTACCTGTTTATAAAGTGGTGTAATTAATTTTATGGATACTAAATACAATGCAAACCACCCGAAGGGATGGGCGTTCAACGAGACGCCGCACAGGGCATTTTACGAAATCACGCCCGAGGAAATCATGGCCGAAAGAAAACGACGTTTTGACCTCATGAACAAAACGCGTGAAAGCCTAGGTCCGATGTCACAAACAGACCAACAGGATTAACATGAATGCGAGCACTGCCTATCGAGACTACCTTGTGAACGCGCTCCGCCAGAAGTGTCACATGAATAGTGGCCAAGTAAACGCCATCTGCGGGAAATTCGATTCGATAGTAGAGCAGACTGGTAATTCCGAACGAGCGTTTAGGCAAACGATGGGAGCTTATGCTTCGGAGGACACAGACCAAGCAGTTTCGTTTGTTCAAACAAAACTCGAAGAACTTAATTCTGCGCACGAAGGAATCGACACGAACCCAGCCACTCGACTAAGAAAGTATATCGACAGATTCAATAGCAAGATTTCTGCGCTCGCCATTGAAGTCAAAGACAACAATGGAAATACAATTGAACTGTCACAGAAGGTAAGGGAACAAATCAAACTCAAGGACCCTGCATTCCTGCCAGAGCGCGAACGCGGGTTTACGCACGTGGCGAAGGGAAGTTTTCAAGGCAAACAGGTTGAGTTTGGAATTGAGATAAAGCTCTAAAAATACTCTACGGACCGAGCGTTTTCATATGTGTTGTCTTCAAGTCTCGGTTCTGTTTTTGTGGTCCGACGTAAACCACGAAATGGACAGGTTACGGGTTTATAAGCCTCGCCCGTAGCCTGTCCTTCCCGTTCATTGGACCGTTTGATGAAAAGCAAGGAGGCGGTGAAACAATGCCTCCAATTCCTCGCCTTGCAGGTTGAACTGCCTGCCACGAAACGCAACCGTCTGAAAACCTGTATCTCCGCCCCAAAGAACAAGAGTCTCACCCGAAGCAAGGACGACATCGACGCGGACCGGATGCGTGGTTTCGACGTCCTCCCTGATTAAGCTGGCTCGTTGATACGCTGTGACCAACTCCGCTAAGACAGCCGAGGATGCAATGGTGTTCCCAAACTGTGCGCTGCGCACTTCCTGAAGCTGAAGTCTCGGCTTTCCCGAGCAGCCGCTTACTAGGACCAGAAGTAAGCAATAGAGTATGCGACTAAAAACCCGATTCGTATTTAGGAACCAAATGTCGAGTTTTTTCATAGTCCTTTCACCCTAACAAGCTCATTATTTCTTCCCAAGCTCCAAACGAGGTTCGTTGGACAGGCGAAATCCCGCAGGATGGGAAATATTGCAACTGAGTCCGCCCTTAATCCGTTCGCACATTAAAAAACTTTAAAAAGTCATGTGACAAATATCGGCATTTACCAATCACTCGCAAGCGGGCGGGTGTTACCAATTACTGGTAAACCAAAAAATCCTTTCGGCTATTCAAAAACGACTTGACAAACTGCCAAGTCCTTGACAAGATTAGGTATGCTCCAAGCGGAGAAAGTAACTAATGATTCGCCAGAGGTTCTAGGCCCGGATACGGATGGTAGTGCCTTTAATAAGGCTTCTCCTTGGCGAGATAAGGCGGGTATTGCTAGTTACTATGGCGTATGCGAGCGGACTATCACAAACCTAGTGGCTAAACGACAGATACCTTTTAAGAAACTTGGTCGATGCATTCGGTTCAATATCCACACATGTGATAAAGCCTTCGAAAACTCGTGCGTTAAAAGTGTTGGTCAATTCTGAGGCGGGCGCAGATTCCAAAACTGTTCAGCAATCTCTTTGCTCACCAGCCCCTTGTAATGTTTGTGAACCACTTCGATTGAGTTTCCCATTTGGTGAGCCGTTTCACCATCATCTCTAAACATTGCTAAATGATTTGTGCCATACGTATGGCGCAGTCCGTTTGGCTTCCATTCAACAAGACCAGCGGATTCAACTAATCCATTTCTATCCCTCTGAAAGTTTGAACCCGTAATGTCAAACCCTTCTTTTAGCTTTTCCTTATAGGGTTCTAGCCAAGCAAGCAAAGCAGGTTCCATATCTATCATTCGCTGACTTCTCTTTTTTGCAACGTCTGGTCCGATGCGTATAGTTTTTGTGTCAAAGTTTATGTCTTTACTATCAAGTCGCATCATCTCAGTCATTCTCACACCAGCAAACAATCCGATAGCTACATAAGGCAGCAAGTTGAATTCTTCGGCGTTGAGCAATAGGCGTTCGGCTTCTTCTACTGAGTAAACTTGCGGGATTGTTTCATCAACATCAGGACGTGAGATTAGCTCTGTGATATTTGAATCTACCCATTTGTTTTGGCGGTTCATCGCAAAGATGTAGAGTTGCGAAATCTTCGTTAGATAGTTTATCCGTGTTTGTGGTTCCCATCCATCATCCGTCACCCATTCTCGCAACTCATCCGAAGTAATCTCGCTTAGCTTTCGCTCGCCAAAATCGGTAGCAAAACCATTTAGTAGCCTGCTTTTCAAATCGCTAATGGTTTTGGGTCGTCTGTTGTTAGCTATGGCTTCATCAATGTAAAGGTTTACTATCTCTTTTACTGGCGGGGCGGACTTATAAGCCAATACATGCTTGTCATAGTAGCGAGCCGCCTCTAAAATTGTGACGTTGTGCGGGGCAAGAATCTGATACGCTCTTGCTGCGTCGACTCGGACGAAGTCAGGAAGGGAAAATGCTGCTACGCCTTCATTGCCTTTTTGGATTCTGGCTTGCTCCGCTCGGGCCTTTGCTTCCTGCTCAGTCGAATAAGCGGGACGACCACCGCCCACGGCTCGCAAATCAACATAATAACTGTATTGACCGCTGCGGTTTTTTTGCCGATAGATAGATGGCCACTGATTGGCACGTTTGCTCTTTGTTTTGCTCATAAAAGGTTGCGCAGAGTGTCATGCAAACGTCATGCGATGTCAAGTGCGAAGATAGAAAAGACCATACAAGCACTTGATTAGTAATTGGTTGGAGAGATGGCCGAGTGGCTGAAGGCGGCGGTTTGCTAAACCGTTATACGGTCAAAAGCCGTATCGGGGGTTCGAATCCCCCTCTCTCCGCCAATCCTCATAAAACTATTGATTCTAGCGAGTTTTATGAGTTTCGTGGACTTCATTGGAGCTTCTGAACGGGTGCAAGGGTAAACAGTCACCGGCAACAAATTTGCCTTTTAGTGCAACATTTTGGGCAAATATTTGGGCAAAGAAAAAGCCGTTTAAGGTGTTTTGGGATCACGGTAGATGCCTTGGACCACGTCATTTTGCATAAACATGGAGATCCACTTCCTCGCCTCGGCATGATCAGCAACTGAGCCGCCAACGAGTTCGTATTTGAGGTCGAGCTTTTTGATAAGCTTTGCTTCCCCAAACTTGCTATTCGCTCCCGTTTGGGTCGGGGCTATTTCTTTTTGCGGGCGGGGGCGGGCCGTTTGGCGTGGCCTGGCACGAACTTCTTGAGAAAGTCTGGGAGAGGCTCCTTTGCCTGCTTCAATTTGCGTCTGAGTTCTTCGTTGGTGTCGCGCTCGAACTGCTCCAGATCTTCAGTGAGTTCGAACAGATCAACGGGACCGAGTTCTGAGTACGTGAGGGCTTTCAGCTTCTCCGCGATCTCAGGATGCTCGGGGATTACCTTCCCGCATATTTCTTTGGTCGACATGAGACCTTTATAGAAAAAGATCGGTACTTTTCCGATTTTGTATGCTTCAGCGTATAGCAGACTCAAGATTTTTACGTGTTTCATGAACATTTTCCGGTCTATCCAGAAGTCGAACAACGTGTCAGAGCCCTTACTCTTTGGGGAAAGCAGGCTGGCTTGCATCTTCTCAAAACACTCCTTTGTATATGGTTCCCCCAACGACGTGACTGGAGGTTCTGATACATCGTTCCCGAGTAGCCATTCGATGTTGATAGCGGTTTGGAAATGAACGCGCTGCGCAAGGTCGATGCTGAGGTTCAACTTGCCGAGTTCGATGGCTTGGATAGTGGGGACGGAGCACTCAAGGATAGAGGCCATTTCCTTCTGAGTGAGACCGATCAACGTGCGGAGCACGGCTAAGGTGTGGCGCTGAGGTGAAGGTCGCATACGCCGAGGCATAGCATATACGCATTAAATATCTAGTATTACAATGAATATATGCAATACATATCAAGCAACGAGAGGCAGCGCAGAGAATCGGCGAGCGGCTGGCCGCAGGTGCGGAGCAAGACAAGCCGGGCGAGTGCGCCGCATGACTAACAAGCCTGAGAAAATGAATGAGATGACTATCAAAGGAAAACTGGTGAGCGCGGAACAGATGCTTGACGCTGTGTTTGCGCCTGAGTGCAAGCCAAGCCTTCGCTGGCTGCGCACGCAAACAAAAACGAGAGCCATTCCCCATATCCGCATCGGGCACCTGGTGTTCTTCGATGTCGAGATGGTTCGGTCGGCCCTGGCCGGCAAGCGGCTGATTAGGGGGCGAACACTTGCTCCGGCGAATCCACAAGCCGTCTAAAGGCGTTTAACCATGAGTGCAGGCAAGCGGGCAATGGTTGCGGACCACGTAGCGGCTCTAATGACCCTTCTCGGCAGCGAGGTCATCCTAATCGCGTGCCGGCGTGGGACTAAGAAACCGGTGGGCAAGTGGAATCAGGTAGACCGGACACATATGACTGACCCGAAATACCTCGCAAAGCTGAACAATGTGAACATCGGCGTGGTGCTTGGCTGGCGTTCTGGTGGCCTGTGCACCCTGGACATTGATTCGGACGAAGCGCTCCAGGACTTTCTCGAGGAAAATAAGCCAATCTGTCAAACGCTGATAACACGCGGCAATCGGGGTGGAAATATCTGGTGGAAGGTTCCGGGATCCGCACCAAAACTGACCCCCTTAAAGGTCGATGAGAAGCATTGGGGCGAGTGGCGAGGGGACGGCGCACAGACCTTAATTTACGGGCAGCACCCGTCAGGCGTTCAATATCAGATACTTCGGCGCGTTTCTCCCATGGAAATAGAATTTAACGAGATTCGATTCCCCAAGGGTATGACTCCAACACTCCTACTTGATCATGTACAACCAGGATCTGTTACAGAGAGACAGAGCAGTACAGAGACTTCAGAGAGATCTGAGAACACAGAGCAATCTGAGCAAACTGAGCGTATAGAGCCAACTGATGAGTACAGAAGCGGTAGTGGTGTGTGTGGGGCTTCGTTTTCAATGTTAAGTTTTGAGGATGTTCTCAAACTCACGGTTCCGACTGAACCTCACCAAAATCACCATTTGCTTTTTCGCCTGGCTAGATGGGTCAAAACATTTGAGGAGCATGAGAAACGAACGGTTACGGCTGGTGAGCTCCGAACGATTTTCAAAGCCTGGGTAGTTCCAGCCCGTGACTTCCTGCGGAAAGAGCTCGGTACCGACGACTATTGGCTTGAATTTGTTGAAGCGTATCAAAGAGCGCGGTTCGGGCTCGGCGTTGATCCGATTCAAATTGCCTGGGAACAAGCGATGCAAAAGCCGCCGCCTGAAGCCGCAGAACAGTTCGAGGAGCCCGGCCTAAAAATGTTGGTTTCTTTATGCCGAGAGCTTTCTCTGCTAAGCGGTGGTGGCCAGTTTTTCCTGGCATCCAGGACCGTTCAAAGGGTGCTGGGGCTGAACGATCATGTGAGAGCTGCTCGGTGGCTTTCAGGATTATGCAGATTGAGAATCCTGGAAATAGTGGAGGAAGGCGGACCAAAAACAATGAGGGCTACGAGGTATCTGTATCTGCCCAAAGCGTGACTTTGGCTTTTCTCAGCATAGAAGCCTTGAATGCCGACTTAGTGTGGACGTATAGTATATACGCATGGATATAGCAGTTCCTCCTCGATCATTAACGCAAGCAAAACGCCTTCAATTGCTTGCTCATGATGTAGCCATGGCCTTAAGGCAGGATCTCCAAACTGCCCCTGATGCAGACGCGCGGACGAGGGTTGCCCGTGCCCTGAGAGATGCTGTGTCGGCCTGGGATGTGGCTCGTGATGCATGCCGTGTGCTTAGAAACCGAGGCTTGCCCAAAGCCGTTGATGGTTCGAAGAAATCTCGTGAGCGTACGTTGGCTACCCAAATGTTTTCAGAGACCATGCCGGATTAAGCAATCCGCCGAGTTATCACGCGCTAAAGGTGGACCCATCAGAACCATGAAAAAACTTAGCCTCCCGTTGTTCGTGTTCAGGGATTGACGGACTTCTCCGGGATGCTATTGAGATTGCGTGCAACAACCCCCAAATCGGTTCGTTGTCGCTTTGCCGTTGTTCCTTGCACGCGCCCGCAAACCGGCGTTTACCCTGATCGAATTGCTGGTGGTGATCGCTATCATTGCCATCCTGGCGGCGATGTTGCTGCCGGCCTTGAGCCGCGCGAAACGGAAAGCGCAGCAGATCAAATGCACTTCCAACCTCCACCAGATCGCGCTGGGCATTATGGTGTACCTGCCGGACAATAACGGCCGCCTGCCGCAATACAACCAGAGCAACAAACCAGTGCCGGAGGACAGCCTGTATCAGAACTGCCGCTATTACGTTTGGGGCGGACGCATGACGTACAACGGCACCAACGGCCACACGGAACGGTTGTTGACACGCTACATGGGTGAGTTTGTTGCCGAGTGTCCGTTGGACCGAGGCTACCGGGCCGGCTCCGGACTCCCGAGCACGGTGAAGGGTAATTTTTACCACGCCTATGGCAGCAGCTACGCCTATCAAGTGGCAATCCTTGATGCGAAAGGCACCAGCCCGGTTTTTGAATTTCCGACGACCGAAGTCCTTTGGAATCGCCGGCCCGAAGCGCTCCATGAACTCTCGCAACTCGTGATGGCCGGTGACTTCACCGTGTCGTACGCAGAGTATTTCACATACAGCTTACAGCATTTGGCCTTCGTGCAGATGCACGACCCGATCAAGTATGAAGCCAACCTGGCCTTTGTGGACGGGCGTGTCGCATCCAAAACCATGAAGCCGTCGCCGAATCATCTGCGCAACCAGGATTACTCGATCACCCGGCCAGATTAGCAAACAATTCGATTGACCGTGGCGCTATCAGGATCTCATGCCTGATTTTACATGACTTGAGTTTAGTAGCTTTTCGTGTTCGGATTCACGAAAACAGCCAAAAAGATTCCAAGGAGGCTGTGGGAAAAGTCATGATTGCTTCTTTGTATCCTTCACAATCTGAAGTTGAAGGGCCTTCAAATCAATCAATCCTGCCAGAAATCCTTAAACCGCTCCGGAGAAAGCTCGGTGTATCGAACAGTATGCCCGATGTTTCGGTGCCCGAGAAAAGCTTGAATTGCACGGGTGTCTTGCCCGTCATTTGCAAGTTTATATCCGCAACCATGCCTCAACATGTGAGGGTGAATCGGAAATTCTAATCCGGCAGCTTGACCAGCGCGGGCAACGATTTTCCGAACGGTTGAATCTGTTAAAGGTCCCTTTCGTTCCCCGGTAAAGATATAGGGCGAATTCGGGTAATCTCTCTGTAATCGTCGAAGCGCACGAAGTTCAGGTCCGTGAATTGGATGAGTGCTTGGATTTCCATTTTTGCGCCTGCGCACGTGAATAAGACCTTGGGTCAAATCCAGTTGGTCCCAGCGTAAAGAAATGAGTTCGCTTACTCTGAGGGCATGACGATAGGCAATTAGGATCATTGCACCGTCTCGGTGACCGTGTCGGCCCGTTTTCTCGGCTGCGTTGATTACCTTTTCAACTTCGGCAGGTGTTAGGAATTCTCTGCTTCTGCGGTCTGCATTTCGAGGTTTGCGTGGAGGGTTGTTCATACTTTCCCGAAAAGGAGTAACGGTGGGCTGAAAGGTGACCTCGACAATGCGCCCCTTTTCTTCGGCTTTGGTCCCTGAACTTTCCCTTAAAGGGACATTTTGGGGAATGTTTTCGGTCTTCGGTTCCGTGGATGGAATTGCCGTTTCTGAATAAATATTCATTTTAAAATAAAAAAGAACCCTGCTGCGACAGGGTTCGGTTGGCTTGATTAGATATGGCCGCGATTCTGGCTTTGCTCCGGCGTTTCACCTTGCCATTTGCCCAAGATGAAATCTGCCGCTCGTTGGGCCTGGGCAGCAGCTTGAACAACCAGCTTAGAATCGTCTTTAAGCCTTTGTAGCCACGAAGCCACATAAGAAGCTGAATTGTCGATTGTCCTTTCTGTAATGCCCGATTCCGCGCAAAGGAACGCTGCCGTCATCTCGGCAACTAGTTCCTCCTTGGCGTACTGATTCGTGCCAAAAGCGGACCAATTTCCATCGGTTCCACTTACACTTTTGCGATTCAGCCGAGTCTCGTGGCCCGTGCTATGGGCCAATTCGTGAAATAATACGGAATAATAATCTTCACCTGATTTAAAGTGTTCCGCCGGTGGCATCCCCACAAAGTCGGCGGATGGCGAATAAAATGCCTGATCGGTACCGTGCCTGATTTCAGGGCGTTTTGTCATTCCCTGAACAACTGTTTCTGCCGCTTTAACGGGTGAATGTTCTCTTAAAGTTTCGGAAACTGCCGGGACGGTAATTCCCTCACATTGGGCGCAATTGAAAACGCTATAATATCTTAACAGAGGAATTCGTTCCTTTTCTCCTGTTGTTTGGCTTATCCCTTCTAGCCACTTCCAAAATACAACAGGAGAAGACTTTTCCCCCCGCTTGACATGCCCGCCGAGTTCTTGGGCCTGTTTGAATGTTAACCAAAATGGAGAGGCATACCGGAGACTGTTCAATAAAAATACGTTTATGCCGCGGTAAGGCTTTTTTGTGATGAGGTTTTGGGCCGGTTGATTTGAATTTTTCCAAGGTTGCTGCCAGGGAATAACTCCATTTTGTAATAGGCCAATGATTCTATCCGTGATGACTTGATAAACAGACGTTTCCATCGTAACTCTCTTTTGCCGTCCCCCGCTCTAACGGGTCGCCCTTGGTTTTGGTAACTCTCGACTGAGGGCTGGACGGCATTTGTTCAGCCGAGAGAAAGCTGGTTCAACTTTTCACTGGTTCGTTTTGCATTTACGTTGTACATAAAGTAATTTAAAGAGCCTGTCAATATCTTTTTTGTACAACACAAAAGAATGTTCAAACCATGCCAAAGAAAAAACTAGGTAGGCCACCACTCCCCAAAAACGCGTCTAAGCAAGCTTGGGTGGTTTGTCGGGTGCTAAAGTCAGAATCAAAGGAAATCGAGGACGCAGCACGAGACACAAAAAAGGATAAATCTGAGTGGATTCGAGAGGTTTTGTTGTCCGCTGCCCGAGCACAAAAGCCAAAACCAAAAGACTGAAACTTTACCAGGCCGGAATAAGAATTCTTGGATCAAGGAAATCTATTTAATTTTTCTGGCGACCGTCACGGCGGAGTGCACCGGCAGGGGGCTAATAGGCTAACGCTGAGCGCCATAGACCGATTCTCACCAGGTTGCCATTATTTCCGAAGGTCCAATCCTTACTCGGACAGATGCCAAAATTAGCTTGTGAATCAGGATATCGAAATGTACTCTGAATTCACAACACTAAACAATACCCGTGCTGATTTGCCGGTTGGCCTGAATGCGTCCTGGTGCCCTCACTTCCCGCTCGAAGATCCTTCTGCTTGCTTTTGCTTTTGTCGCCGTTTTAGCTGTCGTTTTCTGGTCAGGCCGCTCACCAAGTAAAACCAACTCGACCAAGGTAAATTCTAGCCTCGGTAAACAGACCAATTCCCTTGCGCAACCAAGTGCCATGCACGCTGGTGATCGTTTGAGGAGCCATATTGACGAACTGCTTCGTACTGAAGATCCTGCACAGGTGCGCTCGGGTTTGTTAGCGCTCCAGCAAAAATTGTCGAGCTTGAGACCCGACCTTGCCTCATCGATCGTCCGCAGTTTTCTGGATTCGGGCGCGGATGTTCCGACGCAGCTGGGCTTCAAGATTGGTCCGGAAGGCCAACTTAAGGAAGCGCCTTCACTCCGCGTTTTTCTCCTCGATTATTTCATCCAGGTTGACCCATTGGCCGCGGCGGCTTACGCGGAGAGAATACTAAGTTCATCAAGTTCGGCCGATGAATGGGCGATCAGCTTGAAAGCGTATGCTCTGGGCCATCCAAAGGCGGAAGCCGACAGTTTCTTGAAAACAAAAGTGCGGGAAATGTTGGCAAATGAAGTTTGGGCCAACGATGCTTCCGCCGGGTTTCTCGAAGCGTTCGATGTCATCGTTTACACACGTGCCACGGAGTTTTCCTCCAGTCTTGCCGACCTCCTTCGGCAAAAGGAAAGCCGTGCGCTAGCCCACGCGGCGTACTTGACGCTTGATCGACTGATTCAGGGCAATCCCATAGAGGTTTTGGGCCAATTACAGGCTAGGCCCGAACTGCTCGAGGGCCGGGAATACACCCGCGCTGACTACTTCGCGCGTGCCGATCTCGGCGATGCACAGCAGCGACAACTTCTGGAGAATTACCTACTGGCGTCCGATCGTTCCGAGGCCGAATTGCGAAAATTCGCTAACATCTATCCAAATGCGAACTACTTGATTTCGAACAATCTTTTGACGCCGACCACGCCGGTCAGTGGCGCTGCTCTTAGTGAACGTCGTCGGAACGCGCTCAAGGTTGTACGCGAATGGTCAGGAGACCCAAAGTTCGCGAAAATCAAGGCGCACGTTCAAGTGATAAAAGCTAACCTGGAGAGCATTGTTGAAGCGAGACCTTAAAACCAACCCTAGACCAGTTGAGTTTTCGAAGCATTCAGTTGCTGGTTGGCCACCGTGCCCGGTAGAAGGATGGTTGAGGGTTTGTTACCGCAAACGGGAGGAGAAGATGAAACTGTTCATTAGTAATGACCGGAGTGGTCAGTAGTTGTTGCCATCCTCCAATCGAGAGTGCGGAGCTTCTCTCCAAGACGTAAGTCGTTCCGGTTGTCCCTCGGATACCGATTCCAAGCGGCCATTTGGCCACCAGCACCGGGTTCGATACGGTGTAGTAAACCGTGGGCCGCACGATCACGCTGGGGTGGACCGCTACCGACTGGTTGGCCGGACGTACCCATCCATGGACATTCTTAAACTCAACTTCGAAAGGGTTGGTCGAAACTATTTGCAACGTGAATAGCTCATTTGTTGAATAATTCGTCTGCCCCTGAATCCGCCAACGTCCCCCAGCTGCAAACGCCGCCTCCGGTTGGATGTCGAATCGCACCCATCCGGGATTGCGGCTGCTAATGTTCTCATCTGGAATGAACCGGATCACGCCTCCGTCGTTGTTGGTGCCGAACCTGCCCAAAGTTTCCGCAAGCGCGATGAGTTTCACCACGTTCGTATCGATGGCTCGCACCAAAGACGCATAAGGCTGAGCGCCCTGATATAATGTACCGACATAGACCGCGGCCGGATAAAAATAATCGTTATACTGCACGTACAAGGGTCCACCACTGTTGCCTGGATAACTCAATAACCATGGAGCAAAATAAACCTGCGGGTTGTCGACTGGATCCGTCGCAAGAGTGAGTGCGTAGGGTTGGGGATCAGTATGGTACATTTTACCGGGTATGATATTCGTGTCCCCGAAGATGGATGCATCAATCGGATATCCCACCAGCATCTTCAGGCTGTTGCCACTTAACCACAAGTTGGGGGCGGTATCGGAAGAAAGGTAACCTCCATAGCCGCCCCCGGCCACCGATAAGTCAAAATAAAGGGCTGCAACGTCCAAATTGCGGGATTGAGGTGTTGATTGGCCTGCTCCAAAACCATTGGTCCGGTCATAGGCTCGCTGAGCAGCATAGCCGCTCAGAACAAAGAAGCTGCTGGCCCGTTGCGGCAGCGGAGAAAAAATCCCTTCATCCTTTTGGGGGAACCAATGCACGCGGCTGACGAAGGACAGCGTTTCGTCGTCGAATACAAGATGGGCTGCGGTCAACACAACGTGGTTAGTTACGGCGACGCCGCTTCCGTAGCCAATGTCGGAGAGCAATTGGCCGTTGAACCCGAAGGGGTAACTATTTATATTGGTGATGTGATCCGATGGAATAGCCTCCGGCAGCATTACTTTCGGCGGCGCTTGTTGAGCAAAATGATAATTCTCTGTGATAGTCGTAGTCACCCCCGGATCAATTTGCACTCCTCGATTGGGCGGTTTTGAATAATTACTGACAGACTGAAACTCGACGAAATAGGTTCCGGGCGGTAAATTGGAGAGTGTCGTGCCCGGTCCTTGCCATTGGCCATAACCCAGAAGACTCCAGGCAGCCTCGGGCGGCGGGGTTAGCCCCATATTCACCGTGAGTGCGCCTCTGCCGTTGGGACTTGGGTCGTCGAAAGTGGGAACATAGGCAACAAATAACTGTCTCGAACCGGAAAAATTTACGGATTCGTTTGGAGCCAGGTAACCGGGTAAGCTGCGGAATTCCAGTATGTAGTCCCCTGCCACAAGGTTGCTCGCCGTTTCGCCGCTGTTGCGCCATGCAAATTCCCAAGGAAAACGCCATTGGCCATTTGTCGGGCTCAAAGTGACCATGAGTTGCGAGTTCATGGCCGGTCGCTGATATGGCACTGGGTTGGTCGTGCCGAATGCAGTAAAGACGCCCTTGCGGATAGTGTTGTTGGCACTGTCTCCGATGTAAAGGTTGCCATCAGTATCAACGGCAATGCCAGAAGGTTTATTGAATCGAGCCTCGTTGCCAGCACCGTCCTTGCTGCCGAGGTTGCCTGGAAGTCCGCCGATAGTGCTTACCAACCAGTCAAGACCTATCGGCACGACTTTCCGTATAGTCTGGTTGCCCGAATCCGCCACATAAACGTTTTGAGCGCTGTCAACTGCCAGGCCGGAAATTTCACCGAAGCGGGCATTGGTATTAAGACCGTCCTGGTTCCTTGGCCTGACGATGCTGACTCCTCCCGCGCTGCGATCCGGAAGACCTGATTCTGTGTACCTGAATAGCCAGACCTGCGCATCACCACCGGGCGTGATCAGGTTGGTCGCTACATAAAGATTCCTCGCGTTATCGATCGCCAATGCGGCAGCGGTGAACGGAAGGAACGTGTTTGATACCCAGTTTGGACCTTCCAAGCTGAACTTCAAAATGGTGCTAGCAGCCACATAGATATTCGTGGAATTGGCTACAGCTATTGCTCTTGGGCGATTGAGGTTGCCGGCGATAGTGCTAACGATGCCTGCCGGTGTGATTCGTCGGACGGAACCGTTTTCGGTATCCGCTACATAGAGGCTGCCGTCTGTGCCGACCGCAATACCTGTTGGTTGGTTGAATCTGGCGAAGTCGCCAATGCCGTCAACATTGCCTGGGTCACCCGGAGAGCCGGCAATCGTACTCACCTGGCCTGCTGCCGTGATCCCTCGAATCGTATGGTTGAAAGTGTCCGCCACATAGACGTTGCCAATGGCATCCACTGCGACACCGGACGGCTGACCGAATTGGGCATCATTACCAACGCCATCGACAGTACCTTGACTTGTGCCGCGGCCAGCCAGTGTCCGAACGACTCCTGCTGAGGTAACCTTTCGAATGGTGTTGTTGCCGTAATCTGCTACGTAAAGAGTTCCGTGGGTATCGACGGTGAGGCCTTTCGGTTGATAAAAAATGGCATTGGTTCCGGTACCATCCGTGCCGCCGTGAAATCCATAATTACCCGCTAGGGTACTTATGACCCAGTTGGTCCCTTCCGGCGAGATTTTCCGAATAACTCCTTTCCCGAATTCTGTTACAAAGATAACTCCGTTAAAAACTGCAATGCCGGAAGGTTGATCGAGTCGCGGGTTGGATTCTAGAGTCGGAGGGCAATTCGGAACCATTCCGGCTATCGTACTCACCACCCAGTTAGTGTCGTTCCGGGTAATCTTCCGAACGGAAAAATCCGCGACATAGATGCTTCCGTCAGCGTCGAGCGTTAAACTTTGTGGGTAGTAAAATCCGGCTGCGCTACCGATGCCGTCTGCTCCCGACAACCCTCCGCCTGCGATGGTGTTGGCGATCCAGTTCGTTCCTTCAAGTGTGAGCTCGCGAATGCATCTATTTGCGCTATCGGCAACGTACACTTGACCGCTCTGATTAACGGCAATTCCTGAAGGAGAATTGAACAACCCGGGGTTGTTGGCTCCGCCTCCGCCCAGGCTGCTCGCGAGAGTTCTCACGAACCAATTGGTTCCTATGAGTGTCATTACGCGGATACTGGAATTGCCAGTGTCGGCTACGTAGAGATCGCCAGTGTCGCTGACAGCTATACCCAAGGGATGATTAAACCGAGCTTGGCTGCCAACTCCATCGGCGTTCCCACAGATGCCGGCAAATCCGGCTATGGTACTCACCACACCTGCTGGAGTAATCTTCCGGATCGTGTTGTTTTTCGTATCAGCTACATAGAGATTGCCCGCATTGTCCACGCTGATGCCGCCGGGACTAAAGAATTGGGCGCTTCTTCCGATACCATCCAACGCGCCCGACCCGGGAGACCCAGCCAGGGTTGTAAAACTGTACGCCGTGGATAGCGCAACATAGTTGGATTCGATTTCGCCAACAAAGAATGACTTGGCGGGCCTTTGAATTAGCACAAAGTCACGATCACATGGGTTTGTAATGCAGGTGCCAATCGGTGCGCAACCGGGTATGTCAAGATCGTGTAAAACCGCCGAAACCTCAACGAAGGTGCGAGCACTTAATACTCCGCAAGCCGTTTCCACCTTGCAAGTCACTGAGCCTATTGGGGTCGGAGGCGTGCCAAAGGGGAGATTAACGTTGGTCACAAACAACACTGGACCTGGGTTTCCATTGAGATCAGGACCGCGGAAGAGGACGGTTGCACCTGTCACATCGCATGCGGGAATCGAACCCATGGGGGTTGGCAGCTGCGAGTCATTGGACATGTCAATTTGAAAGACGATTTCCTCACCCTTGGCCACCGAGTTCGCTATTTGGCCATTCAAACGAAATGCATAAACGGAAATGTTGAGACCACCTCCTGCGCAGTTTGTGGGGGTGCGATGAGCGCAGACGGTCAGTTGGCTTAACAAAAACACTATAAGGACGATCGAGGCGCGCAGAAATCCGAATGGTGAAATCACAAATAACCTGACTCTCTATTTGGTTGATTGTAGCCCGCTCTGCTTTTTAGTAGCTTTGGTGACCACAGTTTCCTCCCGACGCAAGCAATTATCGATCAGGCATAGATAACAGATAACATGCAGCCCCCTCCCGTGGGCGGTGCACAAAGGTGGCGGCTGCCCGAGCCATGGTCCTCCTTGCAAACCAGCCAAGCCGGGGGTGAGGTGAGAATCGCCCTGAGTTTTGGGCTCATGGAAAGTGCTGGCGGCTGTAGGCTGAACATACACGGAGACAGACTGCGTGACTGAATCCACATCTGGATCGCACTGGTTCGTAACACAATATGCATCTGGCGTGCAGCCAGGGACTGTGGCGTGATGCAACACTCCGCTAACGTTCGCAATAGCTTGCGCAACTCGGATCCCGGAAGCGGTGGCAACAGTGCAAGTGATTGAGCCACCTATGAAGGGGGGCGTTCCGAATGGCAGGTTAACATTGGTCGCGACAAGCAAAAGAGGACCGGGGTTGCCGTTCGTATCCGGGCAGTAGAGCCGAACAGTTGCGCAGGTAATATCGCAGGATGGTACATTGCCGCCAGGAGTGGGCTTTTGTGAATCGTTTTGAATTTGAATAGTATAAACAATTCGTTCCCCATTCGTGATGGTGTTGGCCACCGACCCATTAAGTCGAAACGCGTACACGGACATCGCAAGTCCTCCGCCTCCGCAGTTGGCAGGGCTTCGATGCGCCCGGACAATTTCAGTGCCGGCGAGGAGTGTAATAAGAACCGACAGAAATCGCATCGCAGTCTTGGCTTGAGGTAATGGTTGCACTCTCGATGAGCTCGAGGTGTTTCGAGTTGAGGAACACGGATTGATCACAATATCACGAAGGGAGACTCCAGGACAGCCGGTTGCCTTACCTAGTGGCGCGTTCATGAGGAAGCGAAACCGATTAACGCAAAAAAACAATCTATCGTCAAGCATAGAGCAAGGAGACCGAGTTAAAATTGAAAGTTTAAGCGCGCCATTAACGTTCGTTCGCGCGGCAATTCTGAATACACATTTAACGGGTTCAAATGATAGTCTTGATCAGTAAGGTTAAGAATGCCTAAGAGCAGTTCTACGCGACGATGGGCAAGCCGATAACCTGCAAACAGGTTATGTTGCCAGAAGTGATCGCCGGGTATCGGCTGCGAATAGCCAAGATTCTGTTGCTGATACCAATGCGACTCCGCCCGCGCGAAAAAACCGGATCGGGAGTTGAAAAGAACGTAGCCACTGAATTGATGCAGGCGAGCCTCCTCGTCACGGTTGGCCGCAGGCAGCTCCGGGAAGGAGTCCGTGAAAGCGGCTTTGGAAAACTTGTAATTTACCCCGGCGGCAAAGTGCTCACCAAAAAGTTGGTTGACGCTGGCCATCAAGGAGGTTTCCCGATAGTAGAGATTTTCCGGCATCGAGCTGGGGTCATAGCTATCGAGATTGTCGAATAGGAAATAACCGATGGTTTGCCGCACGTCGGCTTCCAACCGTTCAAGTTGCAAACCCGCGTAGGTGCTGGCTCCGAATTTGAAGTCCAGCGCGCCACCATAGGTGCGGTACTCTGGCGCTGCAACCGACCCGACCACCGATTCGGGTATCAGATTACGGAAGGCTTGGGGAAAGCCGGCGATCTGGGTCGGCTCGAGTCGGTAACTATCGTCCAAGCTAACCCCGCCGAGTGATTTTGCGAACAGGCCGCGGAGGGTTACATGCGGGTCGACTTCATATACCAGGCCTATTTTAGGTCCGAATAGGGAGCGGTGATCCTCACCCTCGCTGAGGGGAGGGTGCCTGAAATTGCTGGGAAAAGTGATGTCATCATAAGCAAAGCCGCCGGTAAGCCACACTCGATCGAAGGGTTCGATTGTCAGATAAGCGTAGCCCGTGATCCTCTCAAACTCGGATTTAATACGATTAGTTTCGAAGGGGTTGGTAAAAAACGGGTTTCCGACCGGATTCGTGAGTATTACGTGCGTCTGAAACATTCCCCCTTGATATCTAGTTCCAGCGCAGATCGTAAGTCGATCCCATTCGAATACCTGATTTAACTCGGCGGTGTAGATTTCCAAATCGCCCCGATATTTTACCCCGAAATCTGGATTGGCGTAATTTGGGGCTGGGGCTTGTTTGTCAACCAAGTAAATTGTGTCTACATCCGGTGCGGTGAAGTGTTGGCTATTCTCCAAACGGCCGCCCAGGAACAAGGTGTGAATACCTGGTCCCCACTCGTGATGCCAGCCGCCCAAAGCAATGGGATGCTGATACTCATCAAAACGGAAATGCCGGCTGGCGTCAGCGGGATCGTAATGTTGAAAATTATCTCCTGAAGAGTAGTCCTGGTATTTGAAGAGCAGCAACGCCGTGTCCTGAGGGGTAAATTGCTGCTTTATGGTACTATACCATTCAATGCTTTCCAAGTCATTGTTTGGTCGGACACCATCGTTGTGTTCGTAGTCAAGATCAAGGGCGTAGCTGGTGCGGCCAAAAGTGCCGAATTGCGATGCCAGCTGCTGCAGGCGACCGTCGGTGCGGGCGAGTGTTGAATTGGCGATTCCAAAATTGTTGCCTTCGAAAAGCCTCGAGTACTCCTGCTGAGAAACGTGTTGCGAGAGTCGCCCCGCGCCCACGGGCGATAGTAAATTCGCTAACAACAATTCGTTTAACCAAACGGTCTGGTATCGAAGGTTAAACCGTGTCGGATCGCGCAATTGATTGTAACTGTCGGAGAGAAAGAGGTGGGTCGAGTAATTGGCGTAATCGTAGGTGACGGCGCGCGCGGCTTCGCGGATGGCGACTTCCGTCATGCCCGCATCGCGATAGATTAATGCGAGGTTGGCGCTGCGGACTGCACGGTCCTCGTCGAGGAGTGAGCGGGAGCGGAACAGGCCCCGATTATCGTTGAGTTGTTGAGATGCTTCGAGATCGGCGATCGCTTCGTTGATACGATTTTCCTGTTGCTTGAACAAGGCGGCGTAGAGATAGGGCGTCGGATCGTTCCGATCGAGCTCGCGAGCAAAGTTGAGTTCTTTTTCGGCCAGAAAAGTGTCGCCTGCTTCGGTAAAGGCTTTGCCGGCGTAGCTGCGCAAAAGAGAACGGTTCGGCTCGAGAGCGGCGGCGGCTTCTAAATCTTTGTGTGCAGAGTGTGGAATACGCAATCCGAAACCAAATAAACTTGTGGCAAGACGGATCTTGCACAGGGCGCGTCCGAGCCAGGCATCGCCAAGGGCGGGATCAAGTAGAATGGCTTCATCGAATTGATTGATTGCTTCTTTGACATGATTTTCAGCGGCGAGGAGGAAACCGTTTACAGTGCGAGCGGGCGCATTGCTCGCAGTCAACTCAAGGGCGTACTTGACATCCCTCGCCGCAGCAGAGATGTGGCCGAAACTAAACTCCAGTTCCGCGACACGCGCCCAGCCGAATCCGAAATTTGGCGAACGTCTCACTGAGTCGCGAGCCGCATCGAGAGCTGCTTTCAAATTGTGCTCAGCCTGATAGCGATACGAGAGCGCGAGCGATTCACTAGCGGTGCTTGATTCCGAAGGGTCGAAACGTTTTGGGCCATGCGCTTTGGAATCCTTGTTGGAGCTAAAGTCCTGAGTCACGGCGTTAATCATGATTTGAATGGCGCGAATGGGTGGCGCATTAGAATCGGCAAGGGCAAGATGCCTCTGAGCTTTGTCGACCGCTCCGACCGAGAGTAAAAGAGAAGCCAGGTATGCCCGTTCCGTATCTGTTCCCCCTGCTTGACGTTGAGGGTAGCCAGGGAACCTCTCCAAAGCCTGAACCAAACTTCCGGAATGGTAAGCAGTCAAAGAAGCTGCAAGATTTGTTCGAGCGGCCGGAGTAAACGGGAGTTCATTCACATCGAGCACGGCTGGATAGTAAATCCACCATTGGACAATATTCTTTCCTTGCAATGGCTCCTTTCTAATCGGCTTACCCGGTTCTGCAATCCCTTGCTCGCCACTTTTGACAAATAGTCTACTCACTTCGTTGGTGATTTCCACTTCGCCATCGAACATGTTGAACATGGTCATGCCCGTCTGAGCATCTACAGAAACTTCAAACTCGGTTCCCTTGGGTGTCCCGTTTCCACCGGGCGCTTTGATCGGTACGACGAAACTTCCACCCCGGTCCGTCGCGCGAATTCGTCCTTCGCGAAGGTATATCATTGGTGCATTGGTAGCCGTTGAGCGTCGGACAATTTCCAACCGGGTTAGTTCGTGCATCTTAAGCTGCGATTGGCCAGAAATACGCATGACCGCCCAACTCTCTTCGAGAGTGCGCAGAAATTCATCGAAATCGACCGGTTGTGGCAAAGTGGCATTGGTCTCAATGCCAGACACAGATTTGAATCGCACGACACCTGTCTTTTGAAACATGTGGCCTGGCTGTTCTCGCCTGAGCACCTGCTCAAAACGGGAAGTTGTTGAATTCTGCGAAAGCACCGATGATGTCGGCAACGTCAGCGCAAGGATCAGAAAGAAACCAAAAGAGCTGTGCTGTCTGGGGTTCTCCAATCCCATAAGTTTGATGCCGAGAACCAAGTTGCTTGCACCTTGGGTCTTTTTCCCAGGGACGGAACGCCAAACGACGATGTTCGCAAGCGCGTTCATCTGCCATTCACCGAAGGAGACTTAGCTGCCTGCTGCTGCAATGGGACCGAAGCCAGAAACTGTTTCGCGCAGGTGGTGATCGGGTCAACATCAGGACTCGACAGCAAGTTTGCCTTGAGTTCGAGAAAGGTCTTGGGCGTCACATGCTCCTCAATTCGCTCTTCGTTGTATCGAAGGCCGGCAACCGCTTCTGCAAGTTCGGGCAGCCATTTGGGTGCTGCGCCCTTCACTGTGCGGACGGGATAGGACCATTTATTGCTTCCTGTGTCGATGATTACAGATGAACCATCGGCAGAAAAGAAGACTGAAGCTATCGGATCGGAAAGTTCGAACGTATCGGTCAGCGCACTACCCGTATAAACATCCCAAACGCGAAACGTGGGCATTCCTGCTGTGCTTGTTACCACTCTCTGACCATCAGGGCTGAAGCGAGCGCAGTTCACGGGCGACTCATGCGTTAAAGCCTCGCCAATCATCCTCCGCGAAATGCGATCCAATACCCGGGAAGTTTTTTTGAACGAGGTCACAACCAAACGTCCATCGATGCTTGTATCCATGATTTCACCGAGATGCATGCTCGAAAAGAAGTTACTTTCCTGAAGGGTTAGTTTCTGTGGCGAAGGTATGGGATTGGTGTTCAAGGCTGGTACTGGTTTCAATGTGAGCGTGTGGCTTAGTATTTGCACCCCTTCACCTTCAACCACAGTCAATATGCGACCGTCGTGCATAAATTGAGCCTGTAGAATCGGCTCAGAAAAGCTTGCTGCCTCCAATGGTCCTCTTGGATTGGAAATATCCCATTCTCGCGCTGTGCTATCGTCGGAAACAGTGAGGACATATTGACCATTAGGACTGAATCGCGCTGATGCTACTCCTTCGTGCCTCAATGGCGAATGAATACGATTGAGGGTGTTTAGATCCCATAAATACACGGTTCCATCTGAACACGCAGTGACAATATTCGAATTATTGGGACTAATCGCAGCGCTATAGACTGTATCACCGTGAGACAGCTTCCCAATTCGCTCCCCCGTCTTAGAGTCCCAAATACAAGCAATCGAATCGGAACCCGCGCTAATTAAACGTGAGCCATCGGAATTGAATTGTAGATCCCGGATCACGCTCTCGTGTGCGTTCGAAATTGTGTGGAGGAGCTTCAGGGAACTTAGACGATAGATCTGCAGACTCGGGACCACGCCAGCAACAGCTATAAGGTCCGCCGGCTCGTTAACAGTTACAAGTCGCACGCGGCTGTCTGGAATTTTTTGTTCCTGAAGGATGCTGCCATCTGACAAAAGCCAAAGCGCCACATTATTTCCCGCCGCAACGAGTAGTTGCTTTCCATTGACAATCTTGATCTCAAGCGGGACTCCGTTTGTAATCATACTATCAAACAGCGGCAGCATCTCCGGAGCCGACCAAGCGCGAACCCGATTTTCAGTCGCAGTAACAACCACTCTCGCATCAGCGGAGATATCGATAGCGACGATAGGTGTTGTGTCACGAGGCACATCGCCAAGCGGGTTTCCCATCCGATCATAAAGCCGAGCAAAACTGCCCTGCGCATTAGTAAGGCCCACTAGAATGTGCGGACTATTCTTGCTCCAACGCACGAGGAAGCTCCCGTCAGGAAAGCGCGGAGTGTCCGGAATCAAAAAAATGCGATGAGCGAATGCATTTAGAATCGATTCGGCAGCTATCCGGTTGCTCGGATCTGCGTGCAACACTCGCGCCAATAACGCAAGCCCCTTTGAGGGATCCGACGGAGGATTGCGCGCCAAAAAGGCGTTCGCAGTTTGGACCTCAATGTGGTTCAACGCCACCTTAGCTTTTTCTGCCTCTGCGCTGGCTTTCACCTTCGCCCTTCTGGCACTGACTGCCAATAATGAGCTGACGATGGATGCAGTGACCAGCAGCATTACAATAGTTGATGCCGCAGCCAGGCTGCCTTTGTTTCTGCGAGCGAATTTCCGAAATTTGTAAAATGGACTGGGCGCCACTGCAGTCACCGGCTCGTTGTGCAGGTGACGTTGAACGTCCATAGCCAGGTCATTGGCTGTCGCATACCTCCGATTTCGATCTTTTTCGAGAGCCTTCATTACTATCCAATCGAGATCGCCGCGGATTATGCGTACCAGTTTCGGAGCTTCAGATTGGCGACGTTTAGCAAGGGTTGTACGTTCTTCCGCTTCGAGAGTGCTCAGTTTGTTCGAGGGGAACGGTGGGTCTTCCTCTCGAATGATACGCCGGATTTCGTCCAGTCCGACTTTTAAAAGGCGTTTGGAGTCAAAAGGAGTCTTTCCCGTAAGAAGTTCATAAAGCAGGACTCCCAGGCTATAAATGTCGCTGCGTGTGTCGAGATCCAATCCGCTGAGTTTCGCTTGTTCCGGGCTCATGTAAGCGGGAGTGCCTATGAATTGCTCGAAGCCAGTAAAGACAGTCTTGTCGGTTAACGGCTGGCCTGTTGTGGCTTTGGCAATACCAAAATCGATGACTTTTGGCACAGGCACGCCGTCATGGTCGGCGATCAAAATGTTTGAAGGCTTGATGTCCCGGTGAATGACCCCCTTCTGATGCGCATGCTGAATCGCGTAACAAACCTGAATGAACAAATCTAGGCGTTGGCGCGTGCTAAATTTATTTTCATCGCAGTATCTTGCCATTGGGATGCCTTTGACCAATTCCATCACAAAATAGGGCCGGCCCGTGTCCGTCGCCCCGGCATCCAACACTTTGGCAATGTTCGGGTGATCCATTAGTGCAAGTGCTTGCCGTTCAGCCTCGAAGCGACCAATTACCTGCTTGGTGTCCATGCCGAGTTTGATAACCTTAAGGGCGACGCGGCGATGGACGGGTTCCATTTGCTCTGCCATCCAAACAACCCCCATACCGCCGTCGCCAATTTCCTGAAGGAGCTTATAGCGTCCGATCCGGTCGCCAGATTGTTCTGGAGCAGGCAGACTAATCATCATAGTTGGTTTTGCGGGTTCACGTGGCTTGGCTGAGTTTTCCGAGTAGGCCGGCTTTGATGGATTGCTACTATTTGGAGGTTGCTCAGCCACGCCGAACCGGAGCATGCATCGAATGCACGGTGAGGAGTCGTTAGGCAATTCAGCGCCGCACTCGGGACATATTCGCGCCTCGGGCATACATGTTGTCGTTCTTCTTGCTACGAGAACTCGAAGGTAAACTTACAAAGTTTCCATCCAATAATTCAGAGCTCTGACTCAAGATGCGCAGCCCAGGCTTTCATGAGGTATTTTAGTTCGTCCTCAATTTCGGCCTGGGTCTTCACGATCCTTCGAATCTCGGCCCGGATGGCTTTTCCAAAGGCATCTTTGAAACGTGATAAGTAAACCTGTAAAGCTTCTTTGGTGAGTCCCAATTTAGCGGCCTCTTCTGCGTAAGAGGAAGAAGGAAGTCGGCCTGTCACGGATCGTTTCAAGACCTGATACACCTCAAGTTTCCCTTTGTCTATGTATGCCTGTTGCAGTTCTTCCAGGGCTTGTTCGACAACAGTGGCAGCCCACGCGCGGTCAAACGTTTGAGTTGGATCAGCCTGTTGCTGGGGCAAGCTCCCATACATTTTCTCCGCCTCGTCCTCGTCGATGGAGAACGTGACCACCCGTCCGCCGCGTTTCGCCGCCTTCTGTCTGCGCCATTCGTCATTGATAAAGTTTTCGAGCGAGGTGAGCAAAAACGTGCGAAACCTGCCCTTTTCGCGTTCGGCCTGTTTGATCAGTTTGCTTTCTAACAAGTGGAGGAAGAAACCCTGGGTCAAGTCCTTTGCCTGATGGCTGTCATTACCCTTGCGACGAACGAAGGCGTAGAGTGGAAACCAATAACTCTGACAGAGTTTGGCCAGGGCATCCTGGGCCTGTGGCAGGGCTGTATCACCCGCCTGAAGAACAAGGCTCCAATGAGTGGATTGGAATTGGGCGTGTGTCCCCTGTGGAGCCGAGGACTCTAGATCAATCGATGCCATAGGTCGGCGCTGACAAAAAAGGATTAGCCGCAGTTTAGCTGCCGAAATAAGGCCGTCAAAAACTTTTTTCAGAATTTCTGAAAGCTTTTCTTCGGAAAACCGTAACCCCTTTTGAAACGCAAAATGCTCGTAACAATGATTAGCCAGCTCCAAACGGTCCTGTTCGACACGAAAGCCATGGCGCTATCCCAACCGCGCAGACCCGTTGGTTCTATAGTGCCGCGAGTTTCCACTGAATTTCCTTCTCGTGTGAGAAGAGGGCGGGTCTTGGTCAAAACAATAACAACAACACCGTGTGTAGCGTCAAGCGCTGAATTTGAACTAAATAGAACACATCACTAGAAAAGCAAGCCCAGGTTGAAAGAATTCCGAGCGATGGTAACGCAAGGGATAATTCCAAAAGACCTGGAGACCGAAATGCGTAAATTGCTTCCAATGCTTGTACGCCGAAAGGGCACACCTTCGTTCACATTAGCGTCCGAGCAAACACCGATTAAATTTTCCACAGACTAAGGGAATCCGTTAGTTCGCGGAGTGACCGTGGGGGCGGAGGGGGAAATAGGCTGACAGTTTATGAGTGGTCAGGTATTTCATTGCTCATCAACGTATGCGTGTCCGCAATCTTCAAATCGCTGTCGTATCCATCGCAATTGCCCTCGGCTGGTCGATATCATCAACGGGTGCGTCGGAACCTCACTCTTTGGCTATTACATTCATAGGTTGGACAAACAACCTCGGTGCTTCAGCAGAAGCACAGGCCAAGTTCGATAAGGTTAACGGCCCCCGCATAAATCTACCAATTGGGGATTGGGCGATCCTCGCAATTACCAATCATGGAAGCCAATTCTTGCGCTTTGATTCCATCGTTGCAGAGTATGAACTCAGTGAGGGGCGCTGGATTGAGGTTAAACCGAAACAGTGGCCCGGGTTGCATGGAGGCGCTTGGATGCCAGGTACGGGTTCCATAAGTTATCTGCTCTGCCCTAGGGAGGTGCCCCGTACAGCACAATGGCGCGTGCGTTATCTTTGCGACGTGGATCGGCACCCCGAGCGTAGTCCCCTGGACAAAATGAGATTTGAAGTCGTAGCTCCTGCTATGATGCTGACTCCCGTTTTACCACCAGCGGATTCTAACACTTCATCGGCTTTGCAGCCGTCTAAGTAACAAACGTTTCGCACGGGCTCTAACTAGAAAGATCCGAAATAATCATCTTTTTCCATATTGATCGCCGTTGTCACTGTCATCTCATACTAGTGAAAGGTGGGAGATGACACGTACCCTGGGCTACGCTCTTCTTTGTAATCTATAAATTTCTAACCGTGATCGCGCTTCGATGCTCGACCTCCATCCCCCAGCGGGTCTGCGCTAATACACCTCTCGTTTACTGTTGTCTTTTGGCTCGCGTTATGCTGTCCAATACGGGAGCTTTATGTTGGAAAGAAAGCCTATTTCCTCTTCGCTCCGGAAAACTGTCGCAGCGGTTATCGGGCTTACGTTCGCGACGGCGTGGTTGAAACCACTCTACGAGATGTTCGTTGTCCACGGTGGGGTTCTCGTTCCGAATTGGTGGGTATACAACTTGTCTCGCTCCCTACTTTGCTATTTTTATGCTTCTTCCTCATGAAACGCGATCGCAAGTTATGTATTACTGCCTGGTGCGCGTTCTGGGTTAGTCTTCTCGCCAATGTAATGCCGAGTTACCTCAGCTAAACACTTGGCATGAGTTTTCGAATCGCCATTCAGTCGACCTGGAGTTTGCGACTTGGAGTCACGCTCGCACTTCTTCCACTTCCCGCCCTCGCGATTGGCACCCTTTATTCAGCATCTGTCACTCGGCATGCTCAACGTATTCCCGAGGATATTTGGCCTGTGCTAACGGCGACGGTTCTGTTTCTGGTTTTCGCTGGCATCTGCCTGCTTCCGGGCGTCCTGTTGTTGTGGTCGCATTTGCGTCGCAGCCGACTCGCCCGGTGGGCGTTCGGGTTTGCTTTGGTCGAGATCATTTTGCTCGGTAGTTTCATTATGTATATCAACGTGGCCTAGCTATGCGCTCCAACGAGCAGGGCCACAATCACTGCTCGCGTGTCGCTTCCTCGGGTCTCTTGTCATCTCGTATTCCTACAAACTGTGGATGCCTTAACACTCCGCCGCTCGTCCACTCAGTGAACTTTATCTCCGCTACCACACGCGGTTCTAACCACACGTAATCACCCATCTCCGCTGCCGTTATTCCTTCGCCCCAATGCCCCTTCTTACCGTGCGGCAGGTTGCCGAATGGACATTCCGCTGCTCTGATCGTCTGAAGCCCTTTTAGCAGTGCGGATCTGATTGCGGGATTGAGACCCTGCCGAACTTTCCCTGCAAAAAGCAGCTTGTTGCCTTCATAATACCCGACAACGAGAAGTTCGAGGCTGCCGCCTTCTGGCCGATAGCCCCCAATCACGAACTCACCTTTTGATTTCAGTGGCAGCTTTAACCATGCACCGCTTCGATCACCGGATTCATAAACTGAGTCGCTTCGCTTAGCAACGATTCCCTCCATACCGTGTTCCGTCACGGCTTTGATCACAACATCTGTAGCACCTTGCAGTGACCCCGAAAACTTTACTGGTGATCCCTCCAAAAGTTTTTCGAGACTCGCTCGCCGCTCCTTTAACGGTAGTAACCGAATGTCCTTTCCATTGAGATAAAGAAGATCGAAAGCATAATAGAGTAACTGCCATCCTTTCGGCAGCTTTGCGCGGTTCTGTAGCATCTGAAAAGAAACCTGTCCCGATGGATCCACCGCAACCACTTCGCCATCCAGCACCGCAGACTTCGCATTTATTTTGGAAACCGCTTCGGCAACTTTGGTAAATCTTTTGGTGAAGTCATTCCCTCGCCGGGAATACAACCGCACGTCCGCACCGTTCTTGATCGCCTCGATCCGGTAGCCATCAAACTTAACTTCCAGCGACCATCCCGGTCCTTCTGGAAGCGCACGGACCAGCTTCGCAAACATTGGGGGGACAAACGCGGGTGACTGCCGCGAAGTCTCTTCAAGGCGCCCTTCCGGTATTGAGACGATCTCCCTTGAGTGACTTTCCGACTTTATGACTTTCTTTGAGCTGCCGCGTTGCATCCCTCTAACATAGGCTTACTGCTGAGTTAGCACAGCTTGCTCGTGCGTACGATTGTTTGGAGGAGAGGAAGCGCATTCTGCGTGGCCGTCCCTTGCCTGGATCGCTAAGCCCTGGAAAGCCTAAACCAAAGCAAAAGGTTGCTTCTTTCCTTCCGTTTTCCGAGAACGCGCCCACCTGAAAAAAATCGTCCAAGGAAATCTATTTAATTTTCGGGCGACCGTGGTGGCGGAGTGGAAGGGAGAGGGGCTGATAGGCTGACAAGCCTTGTGTGTGGGTGTGTGGCGTTCTCATCTTAAAGTAACTGTGTGCCAGTTTATCCACTCAATATCTTTGTTAAAGGGTTGAATGTCAGACTCTCGTATTGGTGGCACCGGCCCGGTTCGCGGATCTCGCCACCTATGAATCTCTGAATGACCATCGAGAAAGAAAAAGGCTGCCGACCGATGTGCAATGGCAGGCCAGGGATTACGATAGTTCTCTGGTTTGTTCCATCCAGCATAGGGTATTAGCCGGAAGACTGTGCCAGCCACTTCTTCTCTTTTGTCCGTAAGCAAAAATAACCTGCCTGGTTCATCGCCCACAATTGATGCGAACCTGTGATGGATCACAACCTCGTTTGTTTCGTGCCTATCAGGATTGCCTCCGCCAATCGTAAAATTCATCGCCTGATTAACCGGAAGCTCCGAAGCGTCCCGTGAAATTGATGGGCAGCGCCAAACATTCAAGGCGTCGCCCAGGTAAACGCGCAAAGGACTGCGTTCAATAATCCCTTGACTATTAAACCCATCAGGGCACCAGGTTTCATCGCTGTGACCGTAAGCAAATGGCAAACGTCCGCCGTTCTCGTCCACGTACTGGTGCCAGGCGAGATAAAGCTGTCGCTGGTTATTCATGCACTGGATACCACGTGCCTTCTCGCGTGACCGGGCTATGGCTGGCAAAAGCATAGAGGCCAAGATCGCGATGATCGCAATCGCCACCAAGAGTTCGATAAGAGTGAACGCTTTCCTCTTTGTTGAGACCGCTCTTTTCACTTGGCCAAGATAGATTTGAGCAGCAGTTGGTCCAGCGGCATTGCTGGTAACTTCGATTTCATTTGAGGCGGAGACCGTGCCTGCAATCAAGGCCATAAACTACATATTTAGAATCGGGTCATCTACGGATAAGGGACGGATTGAAGTCAGGCTCTTGTGGCTTGAAATATCCGCACGGAGTAGGCCAAACGTAAATAAGCCCAGAGCATTACGAAACAGAGTGTAGCCAGCCACAGAAAGTATCCGAATCTTTTCATTGCGGAACTTCTACTGGACAAATGATCAGGTATTGGTTCATAGGTGGATTATGGATCTTCGCGAATCTTTGAAAAAGACTCCACAGCTCTTGTACCAAGGGGGTATTCTTGCTCAATGAACTTCTGCGAGGTAGAGCTCCTTTGTCGATATGCGTGCGGGTCTCATCTTTCAGAAAAAGAATATGATCAAGCTTCCGATCTCTGGGAGATAAGCAGATTAATTGACCTTTCGGAGAACGCCATACAGCGTGGAATGTCGCCTCTAGATATATCAGCCGAGTTTGCAAAATATTCCAACCGTAAACAGTCGATCCGCCCTCGGCCTGAACCTTTCTTTCGACGTTTTGGAAACACATTCTTTGGAGTGCACCGGGTTCTGGCTTTACGGGGACGAGCATTGGCTTACCTGGGCAAATGGTTGAACAAAGCGCGAGAACCTTTGAATCGCTTGGGGAGGGTACTAAGTCTGCGTCATTCATCCCGAGACAAATAAAAGAAATTTGTCGTTTTTATTCAAACCTAACCTGTCCTATTTGGAGCACCATGACACACATTACAGTGATATACGATCACCTCATAATGCATTGTTATGGAGAGACTACTCCCAGCCAGTGTCGTATAACCTTTGCGTCTTATCCGTGAATCGGTTCGTCCTTAAATTGACGTGGCCATCTTTGAAATATCGCCATTGTGTAGGCCAGACGTAGATCGCCCAAAGAAGGGCCAAACAAAAGGCGAGAAACCATGAAATATATTTAAGCTTTTTCAAAACCTGCTTTTTACTGGACAGATGATCAGTAGCGTCGCAAAGTTGGATAATGCAACTGCGACGTGACGGAAACAATTTTGAAATCCAGTGCGATTCAGAGATTGAAAGCGTCAAGTTCTTAACTGTAGTGCTGGCTGTGGAAGCTCTGTCAATCGAAAGCTTTTTCCCTTCTGCGTCAGCCATTTTGTCAGATCTTGATTCTCTAGCGACACACTTAAAGAGGAATCATCAAGTGGTGCAATTAGGCAAGGGAATCGGTGCTGCTGACAATGCGCTATAATCTTTAGAATTGACGGATAGCAGGCATCTTCCTCGGCAATAAATGCCCCCTGTCCAATTTTGACGAAGTGCGGTTCGCAACCAATAAGTAGTCGGTCAATTACTTCGGCAATTTCATTCCACTGTTGCAGTTCCACTGCTGATCGGCTTCTTTCGGGTGGAATCTTGTTCGCCAGCACATTCAACTTGATAAAGATAAACACGAGTTTTTTTAGGTTTGGATTCATTGCGTCAGATCGTAGATCCGCTAAGTAACTCAGTGCTGGTCATCAGTTAAATCGTCTGCGCCAGATAGTTGAGTCGGATGGGTTATCTTTCCTGGGCATCAAAGATTTCTTTCCGTCTTCGCGATTGAATTATTTCGTGGAATTTTGCGCGGTGATCAAGCCTGGCTCAATCCAGAAGTGACGTTGCAGCGGTTTCGGGATCTGGATCATCCATCGCCCTCTGTTTGGTTTCTCTCTCGAACTGCTTCTCGGCAACTATCCATCCAAGCGTGCGTGCGCAGAAAATTAATATGGCGGAAATCAGGATGATACCCGCAACGGCCCACTGACCCCAAACTGCCGATGAAATAACAGCGGTAAGAATGACGCCGAAGCCCATCACGAGCAAACCACCGATCAGCCAGCCAGGCCCGTGAGAGCCGGAAACCATAAGCGAATAGAACCACAGCGTGAAACCAAAGAAAAACGTTAGCAAATAGAGACCGATCCCGCCTAGAAAACGCGTGTTGCGAAACAATATCAGCAGTAGCGCCAGCGGCAATAGGCTGATGACGGCCACAGTAGAAGCGCGTAAAAGGAAGGGACGATACATGTGCTCATATAGCCACTTCGCGTCCCGTACGAAAATCATCACAACTGCGAACGCACCGAGGATGATACAGCCTACTAACAGGAAATTGGAAATGATGCCAATCACGCCAAACGTTGCTTGGGAAATCTCTTTGGCACGTGTCGCGCCAACAATGACCCAGCCTATGCAGAGAACAACCAGTGCTGAAACGGCTCGCAAGATCCAGAGCCAAGCTTCTGTGTCTGGAAGCCCGACCCCCTCGGCAGCAAAGCCCAACCCGGCCGCAACCGGAAACCAAAGCAAAATCGAAGCAATCAGGAATGTGGCTGGTTTCTTCAATTGGGTAGATATACGACAAACTGTTCGAGTATCAAGAATTCCCAACATAATTTGGGTGGCTTGTGTTGTTCGGGTAAAGCTTCTTCACTTTTTCAAATAGTTTAGTTGTGGGGGAGAGAACAAAAAAATCGCACACTCAAACCAGCCCTAGAATAATGTAGCAAACCAATGGCGGATAACCAAGACTATTTGAAGTTCGATGATCACAACACGTGCCGCATTTTTTAGTGGGGCTATATTCTCTGCGGCGTTAGTTGTAAGTATTTTTAGGCGCACCAAGTATCAGACATTACGAGAATGGTGGAACGCCGAAGGAATTGCGATATGGCTAATTTCCGCAATGCTCGGTGGGGCAATGTTAGCTTCAAATTAAGACACTACCTGAATTTCAAAGTATCTATTGCTCCAGGATGGGCCAATATCTGATCGAGCTGTTCAGCATCTTTTCTGTTCGAGCACGCAGCCAAAAGTAACAAGCACACCAAGAAACCGATGAGGCATATTCCCTTCTTCCTTTTCGCATATCGGAATCACCCTAACAGGCCGTGCGTGATTGCCAATGGACATTCCCGGCTTAGTTTTCGGGATGATTATTAGTGCGATCATTTTGTCAGGTAATTTATATGATTCTGAAGTTTGCGTTTGAGCCATCGCATTAGGGCGGCGAGAATTAAGGAAATCGTAGCTGCAAGCCTCATAGCCTTTTGAAGCCGATCCACCAGAACGACAACCTGCTTTTGTAGAGGCTCAGGTTTGTTCATGTTTAAAAAATTGCCCTGCCGTAACCTCTGGACAGATTTTTTGGCCCTTTGCCGATGTAACTTGGCACGAGACGCAGCGCAAGCCGTAATCCCTCAACAACCGTTTCAGCGCGGCGCGTAAGCGAAGCTCTCCGCTTGTCCGCCAGTTAGTGTGCAAAGGCTGCAACACGATCAGGAAAACGGACTCCTCCGTTGCCTCGGTTTGCCCTGGACTTTTCACGGTTTACCTTCGGTTTCTGCCGCCTCGCGCATCTGGCTTATGTATGAATGCATCTCTGCGGTGGAGAGATCCGCAAATCCCTTCCCCTCAGCCTCAGGGGGCGCGAGGGGGACGCCGCCAGCCTGTTCTGGTGCCGCTGTGGACCCGTCGGTATAACGGGCCAGGGAACGACGAGGACACCGCTACAGCCATCGCCGTGGACAGCAACGGCAATGTGTTTGTGACTGGAGCTTCGGCTGGCACCACCGTCACGGCCGATTATGCGACTCTGGCATATTCAGGCTCAGGCGTGGCGCTATGGACCAACCGCTACAACGGAATAGGAAACAATATCGATGGCTCCTCGGCCATTGCCGTGGATAGACAGGGCAATGTATTCGTGACTGGCGGTTCGTACAGCGGCAGTATTGACACGACTAGCGATTTCGTCACGATAAAATACTCTTCAAGCATTACGCTCCCTCGTCTTGATTTTCAAAAGGTAAACAACCAACTGGTGCTAAGCTGGACCAACGTGGGTTTCAATTTGCAGTCCGCGCCCATAGCCAGCGGCACCTTCACCAACATTCCCGATGCCACGAGCCCTTACACCAACTCTCTCACCGCCCCGAAACAATTCTTCCGGCTCGAAAGCCCTTAACTTCTTACTGGCCGGTTGTCACTGTCACCGCATACTATAGTGACGGGTGTCGTCCAGGCGTTGCGCTCCGATATTTTCAAAGCTTCGAGGACGAACGCTGCACCATTTGAGTGAGCAAGTTTTCAGCAGAGATTGCAGCTTCGCCAGTATGGTCCTTTAAAACCTTTGTCTCTAAAAACACCTGAGCTTTCCCACCTTCGATTTTTTTGCTGTTGGCCCTAATAAAGCCTAAAGGCTTTCCGCCATCGTTCACCATTTCATTAAGCTTTTTAAGCGCCAGCTCGTCCGTTAGGTGCGAGGAAATAAACTTCGTATCTTCTTCAAACGCGACCGCGAGCATAAGGTAATCAGCCGAAGCCGCCTCTGCGCGCATTTCCTGAACTAATTCCGTCGTTGTCCTTGCCATATCTTTTTAGATGCAGACAGTGAGTAGCGAATGCCAAATCCAAGATTTCTTCATTGTGATTCCCTTCTCCTTCGGACACCTCGACTTCGAGAACTCTCCGAAACTGGGCCATCAGAACTCTCCGAACGACACACGTCAATGCCAAGGATTACGGAAATGATTATCCGCTGCAGTACGGAAAAATTGAAACACGAATTCGCTCTACGGTCGGTTTTGATGAACTGAAAAAAATCCTTTAATTAAAATCCACATGATCAAAGCTGTCCTTGAAAGGAATGAAATCGTGCGTCGAATAAGAAAACCCCAAAAACCTAAGCCTTGGACCCAGAAGGCAAACGTCACCAGCAAGGTAAAGCCCAGGTTGAAAGAATTCCGAGCGATGCTAACGCAAGGGAAAATTCCCAAAGACCTGGAGATCGAAATGCGTAAATTGCTTCCAATGCTTGTACGTCGAAAGGGCACACCTTCGTTCACATTAGCTTCCGAGCAACAGCCGATTAAATTTTCGACAGATTAAGGAATGCGTTATTCGCAGTCTGACCGTGGTGGCGGAGTGCACCGGGGGGGCTAATAGGCTGACAGGTTTTTGGGCGGGCGTGTCTGCTTCACGTGGCTTCCCTATGTATTTTGCACTGACCATATGATCAGTATAAGGAACAGGGACAGGAGTTATAGCGCCTTGGTGCAGCGGCGACTTTGGAAGCGCACAATTGCATAGCAAACTTTCGAACGAAGCGAGCCGTATATCCGCTAATCGAGAAACTCTCTCGCTCGGCGCAGCCATTCAACCCCAGCCTGCCGACACCGCCCAGCTATTTTGTTCTATTTTTCGCATTCCAGTTATTTTCCAAATTTGTTTGTACGGTTGTGGGAAGTAGTATTCCATATTCCGGGGTACGAATCTCACAAACCTCAAAGCATCATAAAAAAAGGATACCCAATGAATAGGTTAGTTCCGAAAGAATGTTTGAAAGCCGTCAGCATCGTATTGTCTTTAAGCGCCGCATTGCTCTCCCACGCTGCCCCTCCGCCCGATCGCGGACCCCATACGACAATTGTAAACAGTGGCACTAATCCCGTCCCCGTTGTGCAGCAGGGGCCGGTCTCCATTTCGGGCGGCGTCACACTCAGCGGCACTCCAAATGTTAACGTTGCCAACACCGCGGCCGCTCCTGTGCCTGTTTCCCAGCAGGGACCGCTCTCCATTTCGGGCGGTGTCACCATCAACGGCACGCCCAATGTGAATGTGGCAAACACGCCCACGGTCAATCTTGTCAGCGGCGCAACCGTCAAAATAACTGCAGACACGCCCGTTCCTGTGACCACGAGTTCAGGCCAGCTCGTGCGAATCACTGTTTTGGTCAACCAACCACAAATACACGACTTGCCTCTTTATACTGTCCCCTTCGGAAAACGGCTGTTGATCGACTACATCAACATCGGCGCCAGCAGTAGCACCTATTTTCGAGTAACGAAGCCAACACTTGTGAGTACTTTTGTTGTCCCCCTCGATGGTCAGGGTAACGGCAGCGCCAAGGTCCAGATTCCTCTTGAGGCGGGGGAACAACTCGCCCTGGTCAGTATCGGTACCTCATCGGTCTGGCTAATCGGCACCTTAGTGGACGCGTCTCAGCCGATTCTTGACATTCCCATTTTTTGCTGTCCCTAATTTCCCACCCCGACTTTTTGGGACGCGCCGGTTTTAACAACTGTGTCGAGGTAATGGCTTCGATGCCGTGACGCGGCAACCAGCCGCTCAAGCCAACCGCCAGGAGCGCTCTCGGTTTTCGCAAGAGCTCTGGTTCGGCAGCACACGATGAGGTCTCGTGGCAGGTCAACCGCATATCGCAAGCAATGTTACCCCCTGGTGGGTTATCTTCCTGCCTATCGCATTTCTTGCGCACATTTGTGAAGAATGGTTGGGCGGCCCGGGATTTCCGGCGTGGACTCAGAGCACGTTCAGCGTAGGGGTCAGTCCTGCCCGATTCGTTCTAATGAGCGGAGGCGGATTGCTGGTGATGACTGTCTCCATAATCGCCGCGCTGCGCGATCGTAGAGGCGCGTGGCTTGCAGTGACCTTCGCTGCAATGATTACGGTGAATGGTTTACTACATGCCATTGCGACCGCAGCGTTTTCCACCTACTCACCAGGCACGATAACCGGCCTGCTAGTTTTCGTCCCGCTCGGCAGTCTTGCGCTGTTGTCAATGTCGCGCTGTTTGCCACGCCACCAATTCGTTCTGGCTGCGCTTGGAGGTGTCGCGCTCCATGCGTTAGTCTTGTTCATTGCCTTCGGCTTTTCTTGATGAGCGTGGGTGCGTGCTTAACTTTTGCTCCAGCGAAGCGCTGCTACGCTTTCGATAGCCGATCAAAGATTCTGTAAAAGTTCGGTTACCCTGACACCTAATGCTTGTGCGATCCTTATCAGCGCATGGAGGCTAACCCATTGTTCACCGCGTTCGATTTTGCCGATATACACAGGATGGAGATCAGCTTTCTCAGCCAATATTTCCTGGCTCAGGCCAGCCTCAGTGCGGAACTCGCGGATTGCTAATCCAATGGTCTTACGTTGTTGGCGCTCGCGGGACACAAGCCGCCAAAGAACCAAGAAGCCTCGAAATCGAACACACCCAACATAGGTGTATTTGAACTTGCAGCTTGATCGCAGTTTTGCGATAAAGCTCCGGCGGATGTTCCACTTCTCAAAAAACCTAGCTCTCTGTCTGGTGATAACGTCTGGATCGTTCGCAATATCCAGTACCGCTAATTCTCAAGCTGCAAATGGAAATGCCACGCTAACCATTCCAAAAATTCTGTCGCACCAGGACGAATTCACAACACGCGACGGAAAGAAGTACAAGAACGTGACCATAAAGGAAATTGATTCGGAGGGAATGTACATCGAGTACACGCCCGAGGGGGGCGGGGTGGGATTGGGCAAGATTAAGTTCGATGACCTTCCTAAAGACATACAAGGCATCTACGAGGGATATCACAAACTGGCCTCCAGGAAGGCAAGGGAGCATTACGAACACTACGTGCAGCAGGCTGCCGCGGTCGCTGAAAAGGAGGCACCGCAAATCAAGATTCTAACGGAAATCGTTTCAGACTATCACAGGCTCCATACTTATCTGGGAAAAGACATTTTTGTGTGTGGCGATATGGCGAGCGATGTTTGGAACATTCTCAAAACAAAGGGATTCAATGCGAAAATTTGCATCGGAAATGTTAAAAAGGATCGGCCATCGATGCTTGATGTTGATCATGCTTGGGTGATGGCTGAGACGTCCCCAGGAAGGTGGTTCGCACTGGAAACCACAGGTGGATATGTGGTCAAAGAGAGCCAAAACAGAAGATATTACTTTGGCCACCTCTTTGCGAATCCGAAGGAGTTGAAGGAGTACACCACGCTTCTTCGGCAGGCTAAAGAAGCGAAGGAGAAATACGAAAATGCTGCAAATGATTACAACCGTTTAATTGGCCAATATAACGCCACTAGCAACGATGGAAAAAGCGAGTTGTTGAGCGACCTCAATCGAAAGGCTTCTGTCTTAAAGGAAAGAACCACCGATTTGAATGAAATTACAGAAGCACTCCGGGTATTACTGTCGAAAAAGAGTTAACCCTTTACCGAAGCAGCCAACGGAAATACCGTTGAGCGAACCGCCAACCCTTCCAAGTCTCTTGAGCGACTTTAAGCGTTACTTACTCAAGGTATACTCGCCAGCTTGTAGGACCCTTGCCAGGTTCGCGCAGGCCAGCACCGGAAAAGCCTGCCCAGGTCGGGCATCATTACTTCTAGGCTTCCGTCGGTCAGACGCTCAAGTTGAGCAGGAATGACTTTCGGCCCGTGTGGTGGTCGTCAAATTTCCTATACGAACCCCGTAATTGACCCGACCTCGAATCCGTAATTGCCGGTCTTGCTTTGTGCCACCGATACGTCCCTAACCTTCCACCATGCCAAGGCGAGAATTCAATGGAAAGCTCCGCGAAATGGTTACGCAGTTCATTCCGAAAATATCTCTGCCCGTTTCAGGATGGGTTTCAGCAGTCCTAATCCTCGTCACCCTCTCTGGGCCTACCCAGAAAGCCCAAGCACAAACCACAAATTGCTTGGAATGTAGGCATAGCGGCAAATTAGGTGTGGGCGCCTTTACCACAAACTGTATCGGGCAGCCGAGTCCCTTATTTGTTCACCCAGGGGATACAGTTGGGGTACTTCTTACGGCTGGTTATAATGATAATTGTATTGGCGACATAAGTATGCACGCCAATGACGAGAGCCTGATGATAAGTTTGATCGATGTGGTCGATTTTGGAACGTCCAAAGTCACGAATATGATTCTAATAGATCCACCCATCGTTCTTCACCGCGGAGATCCGGACGTTCCCATAGTCACATTGGCGACCGGTCCATTCGCTGGCATCGCATATCTCCTCACTGTTCCTCTGAACGCCACTAAGGAAATGCACAGTTCGATATCGCACGGACTGGATACTAACAGTATTTGCAACCCTGGTGGAGAAATTGGCGGGATAGCTTCTTGTCAACTTAAAGTTATTCGACCCGCGATAGCTGTAACCAAGCAATGTTTCAACGCGGTTAACATCGAAAATGCTGTTGTTGTCACTTATACCGGAACGGTTTCTAACAGCGGCGATATTGCGTTAAGCGATGTGAAGGTCGTTAATAACCAACCAGCGCCGAATACATTTGTTTTTTCAACCAATAGCCTTGGGGTGGGAGATTCAGTGAGTTTCACAAACAGTTACACGAACACGCTGAATATTTGCGGGCCTTTCACGGACACGTTGACCGGCACGGGGCTAGATCCGCTGAAATGGCAAGTTACCAGTTCCTCAACTGAGACATGTACCATCACCCACACACCGCCTGACCATTATTATGCGACCGCCGAAGGCAAGGCAGGTAGCGAACTACGCCAAGCCCTTCACGACATCATCCGGAATCATAATGTGATCCCATATCCGACAATCGCCGGATTAGACACCGGAGATGCGCTCAAAATCCTCGATCAGAATCCTGACGACACGAATTACGTGGTGGAAATTTACTCCGGATCAAACTCATTGGCTTCTGCCTTAGGGCAAACAGACGGATGGAACCGGGAACACCAATGGCCAAATAGTTATGGCATCGATGATGGAGGACCGGATTATTCCGACCTTCACAACTTGCGGGTGGTTGATTCAAATGTGAACAGCTCCAGAGGGAACAAATATTTTGACTTCAGCGACCTTGACGATCCCAATTACCATTTTCCAGCCCACGCCGAAGCCCCGCTGTGCTCAACGGATTCGGATTCTTGGGAACCACCATTGTTTGACCGAGGCAATATCGCTCGCTCGTTATTTTACATGGCAATTCGATACAATGGCGATGTCTCGAATGAACCTGCCTTGGTGCTCACCGACGACACAGACATGATCCAATCTACAAATGCTTACATGGGTAAGTTGAGTACACTGCTGATATGGAACCAATCTGATCCTGTAGACGCAGCAGAGCAACTTCGTAATGACCGGGTTTATTCCCTGTACCAGACAAATCGAAACCCCTTCGTTGATCACCCTGAATGGGTTGATCTAACTTTTGCTCCTCCGCATACGAACCCACCATTTTTGCACATTTCGCCAGCTTCCAACGCTGTCATTTTGTCCTGGTTGGCCACGAATCAAAGCAGTCACTTGGAGTTTTCCACAAACAATGGCATCGCCTGGTTGGGCGTCACTAACACACCGGGGCTCACCAACCAGCAGTTCAGAGTTGTGTGGACGAACCTTAGTAGAAGCGCGTGGTTTCGATTGTGGTCAACCGAGTAGTCCTCCAATCCCCGCCTGTGAGGACTAAAATCGGTGTGGCTCCAACTGAGTCCTCTTGCTACCTGGTATCCTCCTCTCTGTTTGAATTTGCTCTAAAAATACAAGCAATCCATTCTGGTCTGCATTCAGATGAATCATCAACACACCAAATCCTTATCCACCTTCGCGGCCATCCTCGTCATTTTCAAAATCGCTTTGGCCCAAGACCCCCTTCGAAATGTACTCACTGCCGGATTTGAAGATATGGCTGTCATCAAACAGAAGGCGGAAGCTGGCGACGCCGCAGCCCAGGTAACTTTGGCTGGCGCCCTCGCCTCCCATTTTCACGCCACCGAGGCTTTGCAATGGTATCGCAAGGCCGCCGCTAAGGGTAACGTCGATGCGAAGTATAACATCGGTAATATGCTACTATTCGGTGGCCCTGGGATCCCAAACAGCCTTGCCGTTCAACCCAACCAGGCGGAAGGCATCCAATGGACCTTCGCGGCGGCAACCAACTTTCACGCTTATGCCTGTTGGAACATGGCGAAGGCGCTTCGGCAGGGTCTCGGCACGGGCACCAATCTGATCGAGGCTTATGCATGGTTGAGCCTCTTCGCAAACACATCTGTCGTTGGCCGGGTCGAAATGAATGAACTCGCCCTCAAACTTGATGGTCATGCTCTTCAAGAAGCGCAGCGCCTTGCTCAACAGTTCAAATCCGGCATATGGCCACATCCAATCACACGAGCCATTCCCGAAGGCGATACCCGATTAAAACTGAGCGGCATCACCTTAGGCAAAACTCCTCTTGCTATGATCAACGGCAAAACCCTCTCGGAAGGGGAATCTGCCAATATCACCCTCAAAACCGGAACGTTGAGAATGAAGCTTCTAAAGATCGAGAAAGACTATGTCCAAATCGCCATCGAAGGCGAAAACGCACCTCGGCTGCTCCCCCTAAAATAGCCTACCTTAGTACAATGATTTGAACAAACAGGAGTGATCATCACTAGTTTGTTGGTGGTTTTGGCTTGTACCAGACCCAGTCCCGTGTGGGTTCAAATGGGTACGACGGGTTCGCCTGGATGTTCCGGCTGAAATCATGCGAAGCGACATGTCCATCCGTAAACAGCGTGGTGGAAATAAATTTACGTCCGTCTTTCGGGACGTCGCTTAAAGGGATACTGACAGAATCGTAACTGCCGCCAGAGTAATGCCAATGCACGAACATCGCCGTTCCACCCGATGGGTAAAATGAACGCGCCGGGAACTCGCTCATGAGTATGTACAGGCTGGGACTAAGCACCCATCCCGTAGTTTTTCCCGCAATCCCATTCACCGGGTCTTCCATGACGTTCCGTGTCATCCAATATGCAAACGGAGTGTTGTACAAGTAACTGCAGCCCACCGCTTCCCATGCAGTTGGTTCAAAGAACCCAACGGAACCGGAACACGGGGTGCTTCGTATTCCCTTGTCTTCGGTACAATGGAACACTCTGGAGGGACGGAGATAAGAATACAAAGGCCGCTGCAGGGCAGTTGGAGCACAGGGCAAATTGTCTGTTCGCGGGTCGTTTCCTCCCAGTGCTGGCGAGGCTTCTTTGACTTCTCCGTTGGTTTCGCTCACAAAGCGAGGAGGAAAGCGGTCGCTAAAATCATGGCCGTACATCATGATTCCGGTTCCCAATTGCTTGAGGTTATTGAGGCATTTCACGATTTTCGCCTTTTCTTTGCTCCGAGACAATGCTGGCAAAAGCAAGGAGGCCAGAATTCCGATAATCGCGATGACCACCAATAACTCAATGAGCGTGAAGGCCAACCCAAGGTGATTGATTGGAGGGTGTCCTTTCTCGCTCATGCCCTTCTCTCCAAGGCTCCACCCAGTGTCTGCGTTGCTGTTTCCGACGCATGGTCAATCGAGAGCGAGACTTCCCACTGGACAAGCCAGGAAGCAGGAGCGACGCGAGGACGGCGAGGATCGTGATCGTTTTCCATGCTGATCAGACAGTTAGGGGAGTTGGCTGTCACGGTTATCTCAGCTAAGGCCAGCATATACGGCGCTGCCCATATGAATGGCGTCACCGCACCGGCGGAACAGTTAAAGAGCCTCCGCTCTTCGGATTTTGCTAGTCCGGGGTTCTAACTATCGTTTTTTCTTTCCTAACTCAATCCCGCTGAGCATAGTCACTCTAACAATGAGGACCGGAGATATAAAGCCGCTTTCAGACTCTGACATCCACCATCTCCGCGCTGCCCAGGGTTGGGTAGAACTGGGCAATCACCTTGAGGCAGATTCTGAACTGGACAAGATCGAAGACAAGTATCGGGTGCACCCGGACGTTCTCGAAGTCCGTTGGGCAATCTACGAAAGCCAGAAGCACTGGCAGGCGTGCGTAGACATTGCAGCAGCGATCATCGACCTGGACATTGAGAGAGCGACCGCCTGGATTCACCGGTCATTCGCATTGCATGAACTCAAGCGCACGCAGGAGGCACTCGACCGATTGATGCCTGCGGCGGACAAGTTCCCCGATATCTGGACGATCCCATATAACTTGGCGTGCTACTGCGCTCAGCTAGGGCGACTGGATGAATGCCAGGTATGGTTTAAGAGGGCGATGGAAATTGACGAGCAAACCGTCAAACGAGCGGCGATTGATGATCCAGACCTGAAGCCGCTCTGGGAGAGCATGGGAGGAACGGTCTGGGAACGGTGTGCGTGAGTCGGACGAAAGTTGGTTATGCGTGTAGGTAGAATTGTTGTCATCACTTCCTTGACTTGTGTCGCGTTACTCGTTCCGTTGGCATTAGTAGGGCCTGGTACACGTCTCCGTCCTCCGGTTATAAGCGTGGTGAGCATGGATCCAGCGGGCATTTTCGACGACATGGGGAAGGAAATGTGGTTGGTAACTTTTAGCATATCCAATCCGAACACTCCACTTCGGCCTGAAAACTCGCTTTACGTTAAGGATTCTGGCATTCCCATTGAGGTGAAACGGACGAATGTGTGGACAGCAGTAGAGGGAACGCTAGGTTGTCATCTGTTTGGGGGAGCAAAACATGATCGCCTTTATCTTCTCCCTACAGGCGCTGACTTCAGCCGATTTTCTTTGCAGTACACCGGGACCACCCCGATCTTTGCGAAAAACGAACCCAAGGGCCTATTAAGACGGTTTGTGCAACGGCTACCCTTATTCGTTAGATGTCGGCTACCTTCTACGTTTTGGAGGTGGTTGGGCTTTGGTCCTGATTATGGGCCGAGCTCGAATTGGCGAGAGATCAACATAGAAATACCACTTTCTGGTCATTAGCTCGCCAGCGCCCGGTCCCCCACGGACTACAGATTTTCGATACAGACAAATGACATTCCCAGCCTCAAAGTTGCTCCCGAGCGAACCATCACCAGCCAAGCGTTCACAAATGATCAAGCCCGACACTCAAGATAGCATTCAGCGTAGCGCGGCAAGGACGCACAGCACCTTCGTTCCATTCTTAACGCTAATCATTCTGCTCAGTCTATCTTATCCAGGCTCATCGCAGATCTTCACCAAGCAGACAAACGACATACCCGGCCTCAAAACAGCCGCCGAGCGGGGCGAGGTCGCCGCCCAACATGATCTGGCGGGTGCGTACCTGCTTGGCGTCGAAATGCCAAAAGACCCCGCTCAGGCAGTCTCTTGGTTCACAAAAGCTGCGAAGCAAGGCCACCCAGACTCTCAATTCAGATTGGGTATGTGCTACGTCACGGCTCAGGGCGTACAGACAAACGAACTCGAAGCGGTCAGATGGTTTCAAAAAGCCTCAGAGCAAAATCACGTTGAGGCACAGCACTCCCTTGGGTTCTGCTACGCCACAGGCAAAGGGGTAGAAAAGAGCGGTCCAGAGGCACTCAAATGGCTTACCAAAGCTGCTGATGCAGGAAATGTGAAATCCCAAGTACTCCTGGCCCACCTTTATTTGGACGGGCGGCTTATCCCCAAAGACGAAAAGGCAGCGGTTAAACTGCTACAGAAGGGTGCTGGAGTCGGTCATGCTGGAGCGTTGTATAATCTCGGAGTTTGCTATGCCGCTGGTTTAGGGGTTCAAAAAGATAAGGTCCAAGCTTACAGATATTTCTACGCCGCAAAAGAGCAAGGCCACAACTCAACCGAAGCACTGAAAAACATAGAAACAGAAATGACCCCAGGGGAAATAGAGCAGGCCAAGCGCCTAGCGAAACCCTATATCCCAAAGGATAAGCTCTGACATGAAAGAAACCACATTCCTCGACGAGGCAGGTCTTGTAATCACATCTACCTATATCGCCACACCCTCTCATCGATTCACGTTCCGAGGCATTAAGAACATCAGATTAGTTGAACCCTCCCCACTAAACCCACTCAGATTAATTGAGAAACAGCCATATAGATTGTTTGTGAACGACTTCAAAACTGAGGTCGTTGCATTCGAAACGTTCGACGCCGCACTGATCGAAAGGCTGAAGGTTGCACTCACAGCCTCCAAGAACTGTCATGTGCCCAACCGGGGAATCGTTAGGAAGGCGTAGCAGGCTGGAAGATTCAACGTCAGTGTGCGTTGAAACGCTTGCGATAAATCCAGAGCATTACGATAAACTCGATTACAAGCGGAGCCAATGCCACGATGAGAACCTTCACGCCGAGCATGTACCCTGGAATTGGAGCCGTGAGAAGGCCAACCAGCGCGTAAAGCATGAGCCCCAATCCGATTGCGGTCAGCAACCAAGGCAATGCGAAAAGGGAGAATGAGTTTGGGGCCAAGCCAAAAACTCCCCAGGATCAGCAGCAGATCGCTTAAGAGCAGGGTGTGGTAAATGGCTTCCGTAATCACAACACGAGCGACCCTAAAAGAAAAGATTTCGATGTAAAGAATGGGCCACTAGCCAGTGGAGCGCATCGGCGGCTTCAGATCGGCTCCTCCAAACTCATCAGTTTCAGCTTTTTCGCATCTCCCCACGGAGCTTAGGCCTTTTGCTGCCGCCGGTTAATTCGCGAACTCGATCAATGGCCTGTGCGGTGTTCACTTAACCGGTCCAAGGCCCTCAATCAATTTCAACGAGAATGACAAGCGATTTTGGGCTTGAATGAACGAACCGTCTGTTCGTATATTGAAGGAAGCTGAAGGTGGCTATGAAGGACTTACAACAAATCAAACGGGGAGTTTTCCGGCTGGAATCACGAAACGAGCCGTTGCACAAACAAAGTTGGGCATGAAATGAGCACCTGGCGATATATCCTTTCGAAGGCCTGGCTCACGGTCCGTCACCGCAACGTCAGAATGAGCCGCTGTTCATTCCATTCAGTCGGTAAAGGCTGGCTTGTAAATCTCTCTCTACCGGTAAACAAGATCGCCCCGAACTACACTAACGAGGATGCTGTCCATTTTCATGAGCGCCTTCAGGCCATCGCTGTACGATTGGCGTGGATGCTTGGGCCTGAGGACGCCATTCAGTTTGTGTCCGGGGAAGACAAAACTCCACGGCAGTTCTACACCCAGTGGCTCAAGAAAAACGGCCGGAACATCGAGATGAGCGAAAGGCAGAAGATTCATGAAGCCCAACAAAGCGCCTGCACCTAGCCGCCGCCCGCGCTTTCCGTTCGGCAGTTTGCAGAGATTGGGATATTGTTTTTGCGCTCCCCCTGTCTCCCCGACGGCGGTAGGTGAGGCCCAACGTTAAGCTACACGGGATGAAGGACCCAATAGGAATATTGACAGCGGTTGCGATGCTCGTCGCGGGAGTTTTCTGTACCTTCTTTACGGAACGGTGTTGCAAAAAGGGCATACCCGAAAATATGCCGCGGAACAGGAGGAGATTCAAAATGCTTGGCTTCGTCCTGCTGCCGGTCGGTCTGCTCTTGCTGGTCTATTACAGTGCTGGAGGAGGACTGGATTTCCGCAGCATCGCTGGGCAGTCGCCGGCTCGGCGCGTTATCCGCGAATGTATGGCGGCGACAGAGGCGCTCGGAAACAGCCCAACGGGCTTCGACCGTGTTGACGAGTTCATTCGCCGCGTTCGGGCAATCGACACGGATGGTGCACCTCAGGACCTCGTACAGGCGCTTCATGAACATATCGATGCGCTGGAGCAGAGCCTTAAAGCGGGCCGTGAAGGCAAGAACACCAAGCAACTTGACATGCAAGTTGCAGCCGCTAAGGAAAGGTTCGCAACAGAAGTGAGGAAGTACTGGTGAGACCGCTTAACGAGATCTCTTCAGCGGACGGCGGATGGCGTGTCCTGTTTGCATTGGTGGCTCAGGGGCCCGCCGCCGCTGAGTTTTTTCGTTGGGCGGAACCGGTCTTTGGGCGTATTCGACCATGGAAAACCTGTGGATAGCCATTCGACGATTTTTACTTGGTTGGTCGCTGCCAAAAGCACCTGCAGGCCAGCGTTGGATTGTTTTCGACGATGGGCGAGTTGCGTTCCTTGCTCCGGCGGATTACGCCATGCATCGGGAGCCCGACGAGACGGTTGCAGTTCATCCACCGGGGAACGAAAGCGGTATCACACTTCGCTTTTCACTGCATACACGTCAGCTTCATGCGCAGATGCCTGCCGATGTCGCCGAGCAGTTCGTGGCCGATCACGCCTCGACGCAGGGGCTCCCGCTCACGCGCCTGGGCGACCGAGTGTTCCTTACAGAGAGCCGCGAGGCAGATTGGCCCGACCGTCGGGTTCTGATGCATTACTGGCAGGTTGGAGCGGGCCGCATTCTCGTGGTTTGTTCGGCCACGATTTGGGGAGCAGACCGCGAGTCGGACACCGTGCGATGCGCATTGGCTGCTGTGCCACGCGTAATCGAGAGTTTCAGACTGACATGAAACCGCCCAACCAGATCACTGCACACAACGCCGGATGGCCGCCAGTTCCGCTTCGCGGTCAACGTCTTTTGGTCCGGCGTGTGTGAGTTCTGTCGTTCGGCGCAACCGTTATGAATCCTGCCCCATCAACTTCTGCTGGCCCCGTAAGCGCTCCGATTCGCAACGCCTGCGGCACGTTTGAACTCCTCAGGGCGGCCGCTGGATACAATTTCGTGGCTTCATGCATGGTAGCGCTGGGCTGGATCGGATACGGCGCATACAAACGCTTGCCAGTGGATGAGGAGTGCCTCGGAATTCGTGCCGAGATCGGAATACCAGCGTGGTTAGATTGTGCGTTCGTGGTTTTCATTCTTTTGCTGGTCTTCTTCCGGCGTCGCGATGCGGTTGCCTGGAAGTTGCGGCTTCTTTTTATAGGTGTGGGAGCTTGGGGATTTATTTGGAGCCTTGTCCTGCCGTTTCTTTTCCAGAGTCCGCTGTTCCGGGACACTCAGCATCTGACTTTCGATGCCGCCGTCGGTTGGTATGCATTTGCGTCCACGGTAGTGTTTGGCTTGATAGGACCAAGCGAGCACAAAAAGCAGACGCCATCAGGTTGATCTGTTAGTTACAAATAAATGAAAATGGCCGAACCCGACACTTCACTCGACGCCGCGATAGCGCTCAAGTTTCATGCTGGAAGCCAGCGACGCGGCGCGAGTGAGTTTATTCGTTCGGCACGACAACGCACTATAGGTGGCGTCTTATCGGGCATCCTGTTCGCAATTCTTGTTGGGTGTGCGCCACACTCGACAACACCGATTGCTGCCAACTCTACACGCATCGATCCTCGATTGCTGGAGCAGACGGATGAGCGAGCGCCGCATTCTGCTGAGGAGAAGGCCAAAGCTTATCATCAGAGTACGACTTACGCGGAGAAATACCGGGTGTTTCAGCGTTCGCGAGTCTTGGCACACGGAGGGTACTCAGCCGCGTTTGGACCCCGCTCCGACTCCATAGAAGGCGTGACCTATTATTTTGATGACCGTGACCAAGTGATGAGGACAGAAAGGAGATTTCCACCGTATTGATGAAAGCCATTGCCGAACAAGCTGACTGCACCGAACCCGGCAGGGCGCGTAGGTTTCATGCCCTAGGTTGTTGGCGCCGGGTCGGTGACCAGCATCGTTACACGCCGCCGTCCGACCGACCTGTATATGGGTTGCTCCTAATCCTAAGTTTCTCCACGTTCCTGCTGAACTCATCGTTCGGACAGGAGAACATGAACAAGAAGCATCCATACATCTCGTATGATCTTTATGAAATTCAACGAACGGCTAATGAGCACCGGGAGGTTTCAACGTCTATTTTCTTAAGCGCTGATGACTATGTCGGCTTCAGGTATTGGGAACGCGTTTCGGGCAGCACCGCCGAAACGGTCAAGACTTTGAAGTTTTCCAACGAGTATCAGCGAAAAGCAACCGAGGAAGAACAGTCAAGACTGATCCAGGCACTGCTTGATGGAGGTGTCTTCGACCTTATTGGTGAGGACAAGAATGAGAGCGATGGTAATTACAGCTACTTAAATGTCCGGATCCCAGGCCGCGAGGCTCGTGTGTTTTTCCGCTCCCTTCCTGCAACGGGAAAAAGGAAGATAATCCATGACATACTGTTTCAGTTTGCCCACGAAATGAGCATCGACCAGCCAAACGATCCCGCAAAGGCAACCACCATTTCGGAGGGTGACACTTTGCCGCCCCGCGATACAACGATTGTAGATTTGCTGGCTAATCCGGAGAAGTTTCACGGCAAGCGCGTATCTGTGGTCGGGTTTTACCATGGTGAGTTTGAGGCAAGCGGTTTGGGGGTTGACGAACGCAGTGATTTCAAACGCATCCTTTGGCGTGGCGAGCCTTCCCCGTTCGCAAACCGTTTTGCAATTTTTGGGAAGAACAATGTTTGGGTGCGCATTGACGGCGTGTTCCTGAAAGGACCGGCTGGGCACATGGATCTTGCACCGGGCGAAATTATCCGGCTCACGCAAGTTCGCCCCGTCCTCCCTCCGATGGACTGGGCGGGGATCAATTACATGCTCAGCAACCTTTTTCTGTATTTTAGTGGTCTGCTCATCTGGCCGCTCTGCGCATTCCTCTGGCGCAAGAAGAAGCGGCGCATGACGGCCTTGCGATGGGCGTTCTGGGGTGAGTTAGTGTGCCTGTTGGTGTTGACCGGCGTCGCCCTGTTCTCAAAGGTGGAACCTTATCCTAGTTTCTTATGGTTCTGGTTTTGGGTTGCCGTTAACCTTGCCTTCACTCTGGCAGCAGCCGGAAGCGCGGTTTATGGTTTTTCTTCCAATCAGAAACTCGCAGTGTAACCCGACTGCTCCAAGCAACGGCGCGATTCCGGTTCTGTTCCATACCGGTCGGCCTAGCCGCGCCGTGCTTGAGCAGCGATGTTCGGCTGTGGCATACGTATCATGAACAATGTGACTCTCAATCTCGTAGTGCTGCGATCTTCTGATGTTGCGCGGGCTGTGGCGTTCTACACGCAGCTTGGACTACAATTCACCCGGCACCGTCATGGCAACGGGCCAGAGCATTTTGCTGCCGAACTTCCCGGTGGCGTCTTCGAGCTTTACCCGCTCGCCCCCGATGGTCCGTCCACGCTCGGGACTCGCATTGGGTTTCGAGTTCCTTCACTGGACACTACAATTGCCGCGCTGACCACTTGCCCCGGAGCAGTTGTCTCTCCGGCCAAAGACTCGGAGTGGGGTCGTCGTGCGGTCATTACTGATCCGGACGGTCACCGGGTCGAACTTCTTCAGTCATGAAAGAATCGCCGAACAAGTGTGCTCCAGGCAAGGGCGGGATTCCGTCTCTGTTGGCAATTGAGCGCAATAGTCCCGCCCTGCCTTAGCAGTATTTACAATTGTTCATATCTCAGAAAACGCATATGGGCTGGAACGAACCTTCCCAGATGATAATCCTTGGAAAAACGCGGGAAAAATCTGATTGGATGAGGTAACCCCTTGAAAACGGCCACTAAAAATCCGTTCATCGTTTCCGTGCTGATTGCCGGTCTCGGTTTGATACTGGCTGGTGAGGCGACGGCACAGACCTTCACGACCTTGTATAGCTTCACAGCCAACCCCTACCAAACAAACAGCGACGGAGCCCGGCCGCATGCCGGCTTGATTTTATCGGGCGGAATCCTATATGGGACGGCGACAGATGGCGGGGCTTCGGGCAACGGCACGGTGTTCGCCCTCAATGCTGGTGGCACGGGCTTCACGAACCTGCACAGTTTCAGTCCCGGCACCGATGGAGCTAAGCCACAGGCCGAATTGGGTTTATCGGGCAACACACTATTCGGAGCGGCATATCAAGCCGGCAGTTCCGGCTTGGGGACGCTATTCAAGGTCAGCGCCGATGGCTCGGGCTTTAGCACGCTGTATAGCTTCCGTGGGGGCAGCGACGGAGCTTATCCGTTTGCGGGAGTGGTTCTATCGGGCAACACGCTGTATGGAGCCACATATCATGGCGGCAGTTCGGGCAATGACGGCACAGTGTTCGCAATCAACAGCGACGGCACGGGTTTTACAAACCTGCATAGTTTTACAGGCATCGACGGCGCTGAACCCGAGGCCGATTTGGTTCTATCGGACAACACCTTGTATGGAACGGCGTTTTTTGGTGGCAGTTCGGGCAATGGCACGGTCTTTAAGGTCAACACCGATGGCACGGGCTTTGCCAACCTGCATCGGTTCACGGCGTCTCCTTATGTCACCAACAGCGACGGAGCGTTTCCGAGCGGCAGCTTGGTCTTATCGGGGAACACACTGTATGGGACGACACATTCCGGCGGCAGTTGGGGCAATGGCACGGTGTTCGCCCTCAACACCGATGGAACGGGTTTTAGGAACCTGCATAATTTTACTGGGACCTCTTGCGGTGGTTGCCCCAACAGCGACGGAGCTTCTCCGCATGGCGGATTGATTTTATCTGGCAACACGCTGTACGGGACAACATATTCCGGCGGCAGTTGGGGCAGTGGCACGGTGTTCGCCCTCAACACCGATGGCACGGGCTTTAGGAACCTGCACAGTTTCACGACAGCCCTTGGCCCCCACCCCGGCCCTTTACCTTACAAGATTGGACCTTACACCAACAGCGACGGAGCTAATCCTGTTGCCGGTTTGAGTCTATCGAGCAACACCCTGTATGGGACGGCGCTTGGTGGCGGCAGTTATGGCAATGGCACGGTGTTTAGTATTTTCATCCAGCCGCAACTGATAATCATCCCTTCCGGCGCAAATGTCATTTTGGCGTGGCCGACCAATTACACCGGGTTTACTCTCCAAACTGCCACGAACCTTCTTTCACCGGTCTGGACTACCAACCTTCCGGAGCCAGTCGTTATCAATGGGCAGAACATCGTGACCAATCCCATCTCCGGCACACAGCAGTTTTTCCGGTTGAGTCAATAATCTAGTGCGAAAACTGGTGTTTACCAACTCCAATACACGTCAGATCCTCCGGTGCGAAAGGTTAAAAGAAAACGCCAGGACACGCGCGTCAACTTCATTCTGTCTGGGCACAGGTTCTGTCGCAGCCACAATGCGTGTGCGGAAACAAATCGACCGAGTTGAGCACCTGTTTGGCGAGGAATCCGACCCACAAAAAGTTAGACAAGTTCGCCTCAACAAAGTTTCTATTTTTGGAATGACATTTCGGGCAGGGATTGCTGGTAATCAAAAGCTTACGAGAAAAGGACTGGCCAATTTCCGGCTCGGGATCTGCTTAAAGTTCGCCAAAAGCTTCTAGCGATGAAACCACTACGCGTTCTCTTTTGCTGTATAGTGATCTCGGCGTTTGCAAAGGCCGAGGATGTCGCCCTCACGATAAACGGGGTTACCAATGAAGTCACTCTTGGAAAAGAGTCCACTGTGACTCTTCCCGACGGCGCGACTCTAAAAGTCTTGGTGGCTTCAAAACCGTACGCGCTCTACTCCGGCAAGCTTTGCAGTTTCGAGTACAGTTCAGAACATAAACCCGAAATCTCGAAAGACAAACATGATGACACCACAGTCACATTCATGAGTCCCTCCGGGGCTAACGTGGTCATCGAGGAGCTTGGTAACATGAGTAACGAAGGCTGCGTTGATATAGTTCTTAAGGGGTTCACGAAAAACGACATCGCCAACGGGTACAGCAGTGTTGAAAGGAAGATTCTCAAAAGTGTGAGTGGAGGGACCTTCTCCGGCAAGGAGATAACCACCACAAATCATAAGAAGGAAAAGATTCATCAAGTTTTGGAGTACCGTAGGAAGGATGTCGGCATTTTGATTGCCGTGTTTTTCTCCAGAGAGGATGCTGCCCGAGCCGAGAAATTTCTTGAGCACTTTTGGAGTACGATGAAGATCAAAAAAGAGGCGAACCCGCAGGGCGGAGCGAACGGGAGCCAGCCGCTTAGCTCAGAAACAAATCGGACGTCAGCGGCGGCTGCTCCCGTCGCTCACCCTTGATCTAGCCCATTTGTAATGAGTGCGACTTACGAGTCAAAGCTGTGGCGAAGCTGCTTGATGCTCATATGTTGCTACTTCGCGTTAACATGTTCCGGATGCGCGTCTTATTTTCGCACGCGCGAAAAGTCTTACCAGGAAATGGAGCAAGAGAACCAGGAACAACGGGAGGCAAGCCACACGTTGTTCAAACCGGGGACGGTGTTTTATACCAAGTGAGCTGTAGCTTTTGCTGCAGTGAATGCGCCGGTCACATCCGGGTTTCAATCCGTCTGAGGTTCAAGATCGATTCGGCCACAGACGCGTTTGGTACGGGGTGGATATTGTAGCCAGTGCCCTCGGTGGTCTTTTTGTTGCTATTAATGTGGGCAGGATTTCTAAATCCGAGGCGGCGTTTCTCCTTCCAGCCGCTCGCGTTTGGGCTGAGCAAAAGACGCATTTCCGGCCCGGCGTATTGGGCGAGCGGTGTTGTAGAGAAACTCGATGGCAAGCGCTAGAGCACTTACTGGGGAAATTACGAAATTATACCCGCAACTCTTCCTTGAACATATTGCGACACTTTTTGCGACAGTATCATAGATTCAATCGAAGCCTGCGATTGACGGGGCTGAATCGAGTTTCGACCAATGGAATCAAGGATTTTGTTGCATTTGTTGAAACGCGAAGCTACCCCGTGAAAACGGCGAGAGTGAAATTTTGAGTCTAGCGCGTCTGCCGCTCCGTCAGCACGTGTCATGGCTGAGGGAACCCGGAGAAGTCAGCGGCTTGGGGGACGACGGTTGTGGGACCTGACGACTGTTCCGTCTTTCGAGTATGTCATGCTGCTAGGCACGACGCCTGCGTCTGGCCAGACTGCACCGGCGGCGGATTTGGAATCGGCGGCGGTGGAGCAAGTGGCTTTTTTGTTCCAGCAGCGGGATGAGTTGGGGTTGGGGCTTATCCGGAATTGGCCGCACGATGGGACGTTTCAGATGGCTATTTCAGCTTCCGCTGCTGCCGCAAGTGAGTGCGTCGAATCGGGGCGTATAGGCGCTGGTGGTTTAGGAAGCGGCCCGGCAAAAGCTTCGTAAGGCTTTGGTTGCAGATCGGGATGAACGTGGGAAGCATGCCGTGTGTCGAAAAGCGCAGATGATCCCTAAAGCACGATTACGGATAGCTATCATCGTTGCCAGTCTCCTCCTCCTGACGCTGGTGACGATGATCGGAAGAGTGCCTCTTAACAGAGGAAAAACACTAGTTTACAATGGAAAATCTTTCGAGTCGATATTCTATGGAAATCGAACAAACATTTTCATTCGTGACAATCCAGAGGGGCGGCTTGCTATTCTGTCTTTTGGGACCAACGCTTTCCATTTTTTGTACGAAAACATCAAGGGGATGCGAGGTTGCGGTGTGCTTTATTATAAGATGTACCGTACTTCGCCCACGTGGGTTCAAGCAAAGCTGCGTTATCCAATTCTAAGTGAAGATCTAAAGAAGTATTCTTGGGAATATGTGGGCTGGATGCATGATTTGTCCAAAGAGCAGGTGCAACAGTTGTGTGTGTGTGTGCTTGAGACTAAAAATCCACGACTGCGACTCTGCAGCCTGAATAGTCTCGCCGAATTCTATGGAACATATCCAGATTTCTTCGCTTTATGCAAAAAACTCCTAGACGATCCGCATCCTGGGATACGTCTGAAAGCAACAATTCGCCTTGCTCAAAGGGCCAAACAGTTCCAGGGGCCGGAACCTAGATTGTTTCCCATTTTGGCCGAGGGTCTGACGAGCAAACAAACACGAGCATCATTGATTAATGATTCCTGTTATAAGTTTGGGCAAGTTCCGCCTGGTGGTACTAATGGTTTATCCCGTGCCTTTCTGGATGAGATGGACGTGGCGCTTCGAATCGAGATAATGGAGGCAATCAATGGGTTGAGGGTAGTCACCCCTAAGGAAACCGAGCAGTTACGAGAGATTTTCGCGAAGAGGGACGACCATTGACGGCCGGTTTGATGACAATTGATGACAGAAAATTTTCGTGAGAGCGCAAAACAGCGTATAAGCTCAATTTGAAAGACATGCAGAAAACCCTTGGTATTACGTATCAGAAACGCTGTCGCGAAAAGTTGCGAAGTCATAAAACAGGTTCAAGTTCTGTCGCGGTTACCACGGTCTGAGGAGGGAATAGAATGAAGTGAGTCCTCGTACATCCAAATCTGAGCACTGGGTACGACTCTGAGCCAGGCGTTCGGCTCCATTACGAATTCGGCCCGCATTCAGCGAGAAATCGCCTAGAAGCGGTGGGACTTCAATTTTGAATCAGTTTGACAGCTTCGGTAGCGAGTCATTTCGAGCTTCGTGCTTTTGATTGGCAGTCACTTTTCCATTGACCCATATTTTGTTTATTTCCATTCCTATACCGGACTTTCGGCTTTCGCATTCTCCCGCATCCTGCTAAGAAGAAGCCAGGTTGGCGGAGAATCTGTAACATGGCCGCTGAAGTTAATTTGCCTCCAGACGAACGCCGCTTGCTGATTGTCAAACAGTTCAAAGACGGTATCGGAAAGACACTCGCGGTATGAGTGAACCTTTATTCGCCAAATATGATTTGAGCAGTGTTTTCGAAAACCACCTCGGAATGGCTCAAAAGGAGATTGAGTCCTGTGCCGAGGATTACCTTCTCAATGCTTCTGAAGCAGATTTAATTGCATACGTCGTTTCAAAGGTTTCAATCGAGATGCCGCAGTTGGGTGAGGCGTACATGCTAGAGCCGACGGAAGTCGAGCTCGATGTCGGCCATGATCCCATGTGGGGGCGAGGCCATGGGCAGAGCACAAAGGTAAAAGGGTGCCGCGTTGAAGTCCGCATTCCGTTCACCGGCGATCCAGATCTGTTTTTCTGTCGCCCGTCCACATTTACATTTGGTCCCCCGCATGCTCGAGTCGGGAAAAATCAGTTGATGCTTATCTATGACCAGCCAGGCCAACTGAACCCTGAGCAGGTGAGAGCAAACTACGAACAAACGACAAAGCAGGTTCGAGAATACCTTCAACGTGTAGAAGCTGACTGCAGCAGATTTCATTCAGGTCTTGGGGCGCAAGTCCGTCAGATGCTAATCGCAAGGAAGAACAGAATTCTTCAAAACCGTCAGGCCGGGTTAAACATCGGTATTCCGCTAAAACGCCGCAGTGACGCAACGCAGACGTATTCAGTTCCGAGCGTTGTTCGCAGACCACAGATTCAGAAGCCATTCGTGAATGAGAAGGCTTTTGCGCCAGAGCCAACCCTGGTCGAAAGCGAATACGAACACATACTTAGGATAATCCGAAACATGGTCAGCGTGATGGAGCGCAGCCCAAAAGAGTTCATTCACCTTGGAGAAGAAGTTCTCCGCAGCCATTTCCTGGTGCAGCTTAACGGTCAATATCAAGGGCGCGCCACCGGCGAGACATTCAACTACAACGGGAAGACCGACATTCTAATCCGTGAGGGCGATCGCAATGTTTTTATCGCCGAGTGTAAAATCTGGAAAGGCGAGCGTGAACTCCTCAACGCCGTCGACCAAATCTTGAGCTACCTCCACTGGCGCGATACGAAGACCGCACTCATCGTTTTTAACCGGAATAAGTCGTTTTCAGATGTCCTCGCCAAAATCGCGCCTGCCGTTCAAAGCCACAGGTGCTGTAATCGTTTGATCAAAAAGATTGGCGAGACGGAATGGCGGTTTCTTTTTCGGAATGCAGATGATCCTAACCGCGAGCTACAACTCGCCCTCATGCTTTTTGATGTTCCAAAGGAAGCGGCATGAAGGCGAACGCCACAACTGCAGCCCCAACGGAGCGAAAGAAATTAGCTCAGGGCAGGGATGCCGCGCCAGCGCCAGACACAAAGGCTCCGACGTTGAGAACAAGTTAGTCTCGTAGTAATGAGCAATCCCATCAGTTAAAAACTTTTGGCCTGCAGGATGATAACATATCAAGGCAGAAGCAGAACCAACGAGGAGGAAGTCTGTTTCCTTTCAAGCTATTTACTCTCGTGACCTAAAGTGGCACATTGTGTCGGGTCTCAACGACACCAACAATCGCGAGGCGAGCCGTGAAACTGATTGAAAGAACATTTGAATTGAGCGGCCCCGAAGGCTTGGGCGCGAAGCCCTGGCCGGAGAAGATCGGGCCGGTGTTTACGCATTTGCACGACACGCTTCAGGATGCGGTGCGAATGGGTTTCCTCCATTCCAGCCGAGCGCGTGGTCGTATTTCTGCATGCCTGAAAGCAGCGGCGGAGGTTCATTATGTGGGGCACTCCGCGAATAAGGCGGGCGGAACACTGCTGCATTTTGAAGTGGCATCATTCGGTAGCGTGGCGGGCGAGCTGTTTGAGCAGAAGCTGCTTTGGGAAGATGGTCCGAAGCCTGGACAGACCGCGTTTGAGCTTTTGGGGGCTGCGCTGATCGATGTCCGAAAGCTTCAAAAGGAAAGCAATCGTTTTGATCGGGGCATGCTCCAGCGAGTGAGCAGCTACCGACGAATACTACGGCGAGGGATCGACCGTATCCGGCTTCCCGACACGGATCTTCCGGATGTTAGCGAGATTGACCAGGTTGTGGTGGATGCCGCTTCAGAATTGTGCGCCGCAACTCCCACACCCCGGCGCGTTCGTGTAACGGGGCGCCTGGACCTGATGGCTGCAAGACAATCGGTGCTGAAACTCGATATTAAGGAAGGCGTTTTTGTCACGGCAGTTTGGGAGGGCGTTCCGCCGGTAGAAGCGTTGAAGGATTTCTTCAATCGCGATGTGGTGATTGAAGGCGCGGGCGTCTTTCGCCCATCGGGTTCCTTGCTCCGGATTGACGCGGACGCCATCAGCTTTGCCGGCGCACAAGATGAGTTTTTCCGGCAGTTGCCGACGGCGATGACTTCGCCGGATTATCAGGTCATTACGCGCTTTCGTCCTGGAGAGAAAACACCGTTTGGGAGAATCCTGGGCAGCATACCCGCCGAGGAAACGGACGAAGAATTCGCCGCCGCCGTAGAGGCATTCAGCTAAGGCATGAGTGCCGCACAGGGGTATCTGCTGGACACAAATATCGTGTTGCACGCGACTCGGGAGAAGAGCCCGGTCTCGTTGGCAGTGGATGCACAGTTTCAACTTCGTTCCTCGCCTTTCAGACCTACAATTTGCGAGGTCACGGTTGCCGAGTTGTGGGCGTTTGCACGGTCATGGGGCGAGAAGCGGAAGGAATTACTGCGGCGGACGATTGCGGATCTGCTGGTCATTCTGATTAGCGACCCGCGCATTCACCAGCGTTGGGCCGAACTGTACTCACATGCCCGGAATAACGGAATGGCCATTCAGCATGACCACAATGACGTTTGGATTGCTGCCACGGCGCACGTCGCTGGCTTGAAGTTATTGTCCACTGATAGCGCTGCGTTTATTCCCTTGCGTGGAACCGCTTGGGTTAATGTGGTGGTCCTCGACCCGAAGACTGGAATCATTGTGCCATGAGTAATCCCCAGCAACTTGTTCCGAAGCTCTGGAATTATTGCAATATCTTGTAAGACGATGGGCTCTCGTACGGCGATTACGTTGAGCAGCTCACTTTTCTCCTATTCTTGAAAATGGCGGACGAGCAGGCGCGTCCGCCGTTCAACAAACCGTCACCCATGCCAAAGGTGAAGGATTGGCCGACGTTGCTGGCCAAGGATGGCGACGCACTCGAAATTCATTACCGCCATCTTCTGGCTGAAAGACGGGCATTGGAGGATTCCGCCAACCTGCCCGCCCCTGAAGTTGCTGCAACCGACATCACTGCCAATCTGGAAGCGGCATTGGAGCAATTTGCAACGATTCGCCGAAGACCTACGGAAGTAAATACTCCTTCTTCGATAGCATCCCCCGAGACCGTGCATAATAACGATTTTATTAACTACATTTGTCAGCGGGGCGAAAAGCAAATTCGTTCATGCAACGGCTTTCTCGGGTTCTGCGGCCTCTTGTTTCGGGAATTTGGCAACAGGAGTTTTGACGTTTTGCGGTGTGATCCCCCAAAACTCTTTGGCCTCGGCTTCTTTCACCAGTGCTTTGTAATGGCGGTGGATGACGTTCGGGGAGTTGCCGGCCCAACTCGCGGTTTCGCCTTCGTGCTTGTGATGGGCGAAATGGTTGCTAATCGCAGTGTGCCGCATGTAGTCGGGAACCCAGGCGCGGAGAGAGGGCTTGCCGTCTTTGGCTTTTACACCTTCCTTACCGTTGAATCCGGCGCCGTTCTTCACTTTTGCGAAGTCGCGCTGAAAATTTGAGAACGTGAATTCGGGTTTCTTCGCGGCGTAATCGGTGAGCCACTCAACGGCGTTGTCGGAAAGCTTCACGATCCGGCGCTGGCGGGTCTTGGCCATGCTTCCGTCAAGGGTGACCGTGGCGTCGGCGAGGTCTATTTTGTCCCAGGTGAGCCGGGAGAGTTCGGCAGGGCGCAGACCGGCGAACAACCCGAGCACGACGTAGGGCAGGAGCAGCCCTTCTTTGTGTTCGCGAGCGGAAGCGAGCAGGTTGCGGCAATCCTCAAGGGCGAGGATTTTGGGCTCGGTGTCGTCCACCTCGGGCCGTTCAACCTTCTCCATCGGATTGGCGGCGG
>Ga0163163_10000186_pt1 | contig 63710 bp, 55 predicted proteins | sample S65metaG_FD_119766 | JGI IMG/M metagenome (GOLD analysis project Ga0163163, IMG submission 119766) | Switchgrass rhizosphere microbial communities from Kellogg Biological Station, Michigan, USA - S6-5 metaG | ecosystem: Host-associated > Plants > Roots > Rhizosphere > Soil | place: USA...
CCTCGGCCGGGCCGAACAGGGCCGTGAGGCGCTCCTGCTCGCCTAGCTCGCACAGGATCACGCGCTTGCCGCGCCGCGCGGCGGCCAGCCCGAGCGCCGCCGCGACGGTCGTCTTGCCGACCCCGCCCTTGCCGGCGCCCACCGCGATCACGTTCTTCACGCCCTCGACCGGTGCGCGCCCGGCTTCTGGCCGCGTCACCGCCCGCACTTGCGCGGTCATCTCGATGTCCACCACCGACACGCCGCCAAGGGCCGACACCGCCGCCCGCGCCTGGTCGCGCATCAGATCCTTGACGGGACACGCGGGCGTCGTGAGCTCGATCGTGAAGCCGACGCGGCCGCCGGCATCGATACGCAGGTTCTTCACGAACCCGAGCGCGACGATGTCCTTGTGGAGATCCGGATCCTTGACGGCCCGCAGGGCGTCGAGCACCGCAGCTTCGGTAACGGCAGCCATAGGTCGATTCTAGTTCGGTTTGCTAGCGCAGGTGTTGCTCGGCCCAGTCGCCGACGTAGGGCAGCTTGTACTGCACGCCGTTCATGGCCTTGAACATGAGAAACACCCAGAGCACAACCACGCCGATGATGAACGGCAGGGCGAGCACCCAGCCGACGACGCCCAGGCCCATCAGCAGCAGGTCGGCGACGAGCACGAGGATGAAGGTGATCGTCGACTGCATGGCGTGGAACCGGACGTACCGGTTCTTCTTCTCGAGAATCAGAAACGCGATGCCGCTCAGCATGCCGCCGAGGTACGACAACGCGGCCGCGACGTTCGGATCGAGCTTCAGGCTCGTGTCGCCGGAAGATGACGGCGTCATCAGGCGCCCTCGAGAGTGGGCCGCGGCGCCGACGGCGATCCGCGCAACGGACGCCCGAAGTCGCGTCGCGCGTCGTCGTTGAGCAGCACCCAGAACGTGTAAATGCCCAACGCCGTGCCGAACGGCACGACGATCAAGTTCAGCACCGCGAGCGCGAGAGCGGCCACGCGGCCTGCATTCTGGCGGCGGCCCAGCGAGCGTCCGACGATGATCATCATGATCCCCAGCAGCACGAATACGGCGCCGGTCATGATGAAGAGCCATGTGGCGGCGCCCTCCGGCCCGCCCACCGATCCCAGATCGAGCAGCGCGGCGTTCGTGCCCACGGCCAGCACCCACAACGACAAACCCGCGAGCGCGCCAAAGACGCCCCAGATGCCGTGCAAGGAGGCGAGGACGTCCAGGTGCACGCGCATGGCGAGCTACCGGGTCCCGAAGAACGCCATCTGCATGCGGGTGACGACGGAGGCCATGTCGACGAAGTCGACGGCGACGTCAACGAGATCGGGGACGGCGGTCGCACGATCGATTGCCGCGGCGCGCGGCGCCCGGCTCGCGGAGTCGGACTCGGGGCAGAAATCGGGGTGCGCCAGCACGGCACGCCTCCGGCAGGCGCGCTGAATCTCACGCGCGCGCGCATCGGGGGACACGCCGAGGATCTCAAAATAATCGTGCACGGCTGACTCGTACGATAGGAACCGAACCGGCGGAAGTCAAGGCAAGCCGCAATGGGCGCCGGGCGGCGCCCCACGTTCAACGCACGCCGAGCGTCATCAGCAAATCGCGGCGCGTGGTGTCGTCGAACGTCTCGAGGTCGAGCGTCGTGTCACACTCGTCGCAGAGCACCTCGACGAGCGCGGGCCGGCCTTCCTCCTGCGGCGGCTGGAGCTGCCCTCCCGCCACGCGCAGCAGGTGCATCTGCAGCGTCTTCACCAGAAAATTCTCGGCATTCCCGCAATTCGGGCACGTCAGCGACAAGAGGCGGCTCCATCCGGCCACTAGGGCCGGCAAGAGTGTATCTCAGCCCCTGCGGTCAGGGGTACACGATCTTGACCGCCACACGGTTCTGGCCGAATAGGGCCCCAATCGCGTCGGCGTACACGCCCGCCTGGCGCTCGTGCTCGGGCCGGGGCTGCCCCGTCTTGAACTCGAGCACGGTCACCTGGCCGTCCGGCGTCACGACCAGGCAGTCAACCACCCCGCGAATGAGCACCTGGTCGGCCAGGTCACCGTTCTGGGGCTGATATGAGAACGGCACTTCGTAGAGACAGGTCCCGCCGCTGAGCAGCCCGCTGACGTCCTCCCTGCTCCGCAGGGCCAAATAGAGGTCAACGACGCTTTGTTCGAGCGCGGGGACGTCGGCGACGTCGACGAGCTCTTCGACCCGCACCAGCAGCGGGACGGCGAGGCGGACGTCACTAGCGGTCGCGGTGGGTGGCAGCCGGCGCTCGAACAGCCGGTGGACGAGCGTGCCGGTGAGCCGCTCGGTGGTGATCCCGGCCGACGGCTCCCGCGCCACCGCCCCGCTCGATCGGCCGATGGCCGTCGCCGTGACGGCGCCTGAACCCACGGGCGCAGGCGCCGGGGGAACGGCGGGGCCCGCCGTGCGCGCGGGCTCAGGCGCCCGGGGCGCGGCTGACTCCGGACGGACGACGCGAAAGGCAAACGAGCCATCGTGGCTCTCCCACGTGATCTCCGACGAGGCGCGCGCACCGACGGCAGCCGCGGTCACCAAAGTCGCCGGGAGCAACGCCGCCAGGCTGTGCGCCGGCCGCTTCAACCGACCGTCGTCTTCCGTTTCGAGCGCGAGGTAGAGGCGATCGCGCGCGCGTGTGATGGCGACGTACAGCAGCCGGCGCTGCTCTTCGACTTCGCGGCGCTCCTCCGCGCGCGTTTCGGGCGACTGGCCGAACGCGACATGCGGCTCCTGGTTGACCGCGCGATCGATCACCGTGACCGCCGATCCTCGCCGGCCGGGCACATGCAGGTTGACGACGAACACGATCGGAAACTCGAGCCCCTTCGCGGCGTGAATCGTCATCAAGTTGACGGCCCCCGTCGCCTGGACCACGGCGTTCGATTCGTCGCCGGCACGCAGCTTCTCGAAGTAGTCGGCGAGGCGGCCGAGCGTCGTGTAGCCGCGATTCTCGATGCGTCGAATCAGCCCGCGCATCTTCTTGACGTTCTCGCGCGCCTGATCGAGCCGTCGTCCGCGCATCTCGAAGGCGTAGGCGGTCTCGCGCAGGATCAGATCGATCAGCTCGCTGGGCGTGATGCGATCGGCGAGCGCGAGCCATCGGACGAGGCCGTCGCGAAGCCGGGCGAGGAGCCGCGCGTCGAGGTCGTCGAGACCCGCGGCCGTGACATCGAACTCCGGCGCCCGGAGCGCGCGCGCGAGCGGCGGCGCCAGCCGCGTGAGCCCGACATCGGAGATGCGCACCAGGCGCGATCTGAGCAGCTCGGCCGCGCGCAGGTCCGACTCCGGTTGCGCGAGGTAGCGCACGAGCGCCTGCAGGTCCTGGACCTCCGGGGCATCGAAGAAGCCCAGGCCCTTGTAAACGTAGGTGCGAATCCCGCGCGCTTCCAGCGCCTCTTCGAAATACTGGTGGCCGGCCCGGGCACGGAACAGGATCGCGATGTCCTCCGGCTGCGCGCGCCGCGGCGGGCCGTGCGGGTCGCGCACGACGGCCGTCTCGAGCAGCCGCGCGGTCTCGGCCGCGACGGCCTGCGCGCACAGCGCGATCGACGGCTCCGCGACGAAGCCCAGCACCGGCGCGCCGTCACGCCGGGCGCCGGGCGCCACCGCGGCCACCGGAAAGCGATCGGATTCGCCGTAGCGGAAGCGATCGTCGAGCTCTGGATCGCCCTGCATCGCGCCGGCCAGCGCGTTGACGAAGGCGAGCAACTCCGGCTCGGCGCGGAAGCTGTGGGTGATCGCCCGCCGCGGCGCTGATCCCGCGCGAAGCGCGGAGATCTTTTCGGCGGCCTCGTCGAGCAGCGTCGCCTCGGCCTGACGAAAGCGGTAGATCGACTGCTTGCGATCGCCGACGATGAAAATCGACGTCGGCGCGTCGGTGACGCCTTCGCCCTCGCCCCAGGCGTCGACGAGCAGCTCGATGAGCTGCCACTGCGCGCGGCTGGTGTCCTGAAACTCGTCGACGAGCAGGTGGTGATAGCGCGACTGCAGCTTCAACCGGCTACGGGCGAACTCCTCCTGGCGCCGGAGCAGCGCGACGGATCGATGCAGCATGCCGGCAAAGTCGAGCAACGCGTGTTCGTCGAGCAGCGCCTCGTACTTCTGCGCCGCGATCATCAACACGCGCAGGAGCCCGCGCGCCAGCAAGCCGCTGACGTCGCTGTCGAGCTGATTGAGCGCCTCGAGCACGCCGGGCGAGATCGCCGCGAGCGCAGCCTCGTGGGCCTTGCGCGCGGCCGGCGTCCGAAACGCCTCGGAAAACGGCCTGCTCAGCCGCTGACGCGCGCTCTTGCTGGACGTCAGGAAATACCGCTCGACGCGCCGCCGCAGGTGCTGCACCTGCGCGGGATCCGTCGCGGGAAACGTGTCGAGCGCGGTGAGGTCGACTCGCAGCCGGTCGAACTCCGGCACGCCCAGGGGGCCGCCGTCGACCAGCGCCGCGCGATGGATCGAGATCTCGACGAGCGATCGCAGCCTCGCCACGAACTCGGCCGCCGCCTCTGGCGCCGTCTGATGCCGCACGTGCCGCTCGACGAACTTCGCGACCGCGGGCAGCGCGACGTGCCGCCGGTCCAGACAGGTCTCGAGCACCTGGCGCAGCACCGGGAGCTTCACGCGCGCGAACAGCAGCCGCACGTTGCCGTCGTCGACGATGAGCCGGCGCGCGGCACGAAGGGTGAGGTCGAGCGCTTCGCCCGCAAACCGCGCCATCTCCGTTTCGTCCGCGATCTCGAACGCGGGATCGACGTCGGCCTCGAGCGGAAACTCGCGCAGCAGGCCGAAGCAAAACGCGTCGATCGTCGAGATCTCGATGTCGGCGATGCGCTCGCGCAGCCGGCGCCAGAGGTCGGGCGCGAGCTCGCCGCGATCGGCGCGTCGCGTGAGCTCGGCCAGCACGCGGCTGCGCATCTCCGCCGCGGCCTTCCGCGTGAACGTGATCGCCAGGATGTGGCGCGGATCGACGCCGGCCTGGATGAGCGCGGCGTACCGGTCGACGAGCACACGCGTCTTCCCGGTCCCGGCCGACGCCTCGAGCACGACGTCGTGTCGGGGATCGACGGCGAAGTCCCGCGCGGCCTGATCGGCCGGCGCGTTCGCGTCCGACGAGGCGTCAAACAGACTCGGTTGCTTCATCGTCCTCGAGCCGGTATTCCTTGCGGCAGACGCCCGCGTACTTGCACCAGGCACAATCGCCGGTCCTGCGCGGCTTCGGCGGGAACTCGCCCGCCTCGATGTGCTCGATGATGTCGGCGAATTGCGAGGCGCGGGCGGTCGCGTCCTCGTCAGCGCGCGCACCATCCGCCACGGCGCCCTCCACTTTGCGGTCGTCGCCAAACGCCAGGTACATCGCCGAGCTGACCTTGTAGGGACGCTTGTCGCGCGCCTCCAGCCACTGCCGCGCGCAGTGGGCATAGACCGCAATCTGCAGGGAGGTCCTCAGGTCCGGCATCTTGCCGAGCTTGTAGTCGATCACGCGAATCGTACCGTCGTCGAACACGTCGAGACGATCGGTCTTGCCGCGGATCTCGATGTCTTTCTGGACGAGGCCGGCCAGACGCGAGAAGCGGAACTGCCCGCGCAGCGGCAGCTCGACGAGGCGATCGACGATCGTACCGCCATCGTCGGCCTCGAGCTCGAACACTCGCTCGGCCATGCCGCGGCTCACGATCGAGCCGAACAGTCGAATCTCTTCGAGTGCGCGATCTGCCTCGGGCAGCTCGGCGAGCGCGGCGTCGGCGATCGTCCGGAACATCTGCAGCGCGTCGCCCATTTGGGCCGTCGTGATGGTGCCGCGGCCCTCGCGCTGCCACGCCTGATAAAAGCGCTCGAAGAGGGAGTGGACGAGCGAGCCTCGCTCGAGCGGCGTCAGACCCGACACTTCTTCCCGCTCTTCGGGAAGCTCGAGCACGCTCTCCGAGAAGTACTTGAACGGACAATCGACGTAGCGGTCGACGCGGCTGACGCGGTACGGTTGTGGCGGCCGGGCGTCGACAAACCCGCTGTAGGCCGGCTCAATGAGCGCTGGCCGGGCGTATCGCAGCGCCAGCCACGAGGCCGTCGTCGCGTCGAGTCCCTCGATCGTCGCGTCCGCGGACGTCAGCATCTCGTCGGTGAAGAGCGCAGGCGCGGTCCCTTTCGTCGCTTCGCGCGCCGTGAGATCGCGCGCGGCGTCGACCATCGGCGACAGACCGACAATGGCGTCGCCCTCGAGCTCGAAGGCGTGGAGCTCGACCGTGCGCGCCGGCAGCCGCAGCAGATCGCGGAAGGCCGCCTGCTGCGCCCGCATCTGATCCACCTCCTGCGGCCATCCGAGCGCCTTGAGCAGCCCGCTCGCGTAGAAGATGCTCCGACGCGGGCGCTCGGGCCAATCGGTGTCGACCAGGCCGACGAGATAAGCGTGATCGGGCTCCGCGAATCGCGCCGCCACCGCATCGACCAGATGAACACCGGTCCGGCCACGCCGCGGCGTGAAGGTCCGGCCCTCGAGCGCGTGATGAATCGCGCCGACGAGCTCCTCAGGCTCGCGCGCCTGGTCGTGATGGCGGCGAAATGCGTCCGAGAGACCATCGAGCACACCGAGCACCGCCGCGCGGGCCCGCAGATGGCGATCCTGCCAGGCATCATCGGCGGTCTCGTCGCGATGGAACTCCCGCAGGAATCCTGAGATGGCGTTCACTTGCGCCGAGGCGCGATCGGCGGCCCGGAACGGCTGCAGGCGATCGCGGACCATGGCCGCGCCGGCCGCCGCGCGCGCTGCCCGTTCGCGCTCGTATCGATCCCGCCGTTCGTGCGCACCGAAAAACGCCGCCACTTCGGCGGGGTACGTGGACGCCTCGCCGGTCGCGCGCCGCTCGGCGAGGACGCCGTCGAGCGCCGCGGCATCGCGCTGGCCGACCGGCGTGCCGTCGACGTCGAACTGGAGAAGATGCGATCGCAGCAGCGCGACCGCAGCCTCGCGCGTGCCGCCGGTGCGCGCGAACGCCAGGACAAGATCGAGCACGGCCGCAAACGGCTCCGCGCCGAGCGGCAGCGCGTCGAACGTCTGATACGGCAGGCGCGCGTCGGCGAGCACCTGGTGCGCCAGATAGAGATACGGCAGCGGGCGATGGAACACGACCGCGATCGAATGTGGCCGCGCGGCCTCGTCGTCGCTCAACCGTTGCCGGATGTCACGAGCTACGTCGCGCAGCTCCTCTTCCCGATCGCGGCTGACGAAGACCGTGGTCTCGCGGCCCGCGGGCAGGATGAGAACCGGCGGCGCGGCCGGCTCGTCCCGCCACGATTCCTCCTCGATGCCGGGCAGCTCGTGGTCGACGCGGTCGCGAAATCCGACGTCGTGCGTTTCGTCGGTGACGACGACGTCGAGCCGCGCGATCCCGGCCAGCCGGCCCAGCAGGTTGAAATCGGCCGGCCACAGGCCGCGGGGATCCGCCGGATGATCCGCCACCGCCACGACGACGTGATCGAACGGCAGCGGCGGCTGCAGCGCGACCAGACGCCGCCAGAGCACGTGCTCGTCCCATCCCCCGCTGGCGACGACGCCGCGTTCATAGCCGAGGTAGGCGAAGGCGAGAAAGCCCGTCTGGTGGATCAGTCCCTCGCTGCCGCGATCGGTGCCGCGCTCGACGCGCAGCTGATGCAGCAACGATCGCGCGAAGCGGCGCACCGTGCGCTCGCGGCGCCGCAACTCGTCGTAGAAGTCGAGCATCGCGGCGATGAGCCCGGGACGCAGCTGAAACGGGCTGCCGCCCATGCGCGCGCGCCCGGCGGCCCGCCTCGCGGCGCGGGCCAGCAGCACTTCGCGCTCGGAACGCGTGAGCAGGGCGGGTGCCTCCGGAACCGACGCGTGGAGACGCCCGATGAGGTCGTCGCGGGTGAGGAGATCGGGCAGCAGCAGCGTGTGGCGCCCGGTGCGTCGCACGGCAGCTTCCGTCGTCTGGCGCAGGAGCTCCGCGGCCGCGCGCGTCGGTACGATCACGATTCGCCGGCGAGCGGCTAACGGATCGCCAGCGGTGGCGCGATCGACGAGGGCGCGGCGGAAACCGGCCAGATCCCGGGTACGTACGAGGACACGACGTTGCATGGGCCGAACTGCCCGGCTACTGAATCTTCGGCGGGTAGAGCCGTGCGAGCAACTCCTGGCGTCCCTGGGCCGCGAGCATCAACGCGCCGGCCGCCGCAGCGGACGCCTCCCGGGCGAGAGGCATGTCGTTGGCGGCCACTGCCAGTTTACGGCGGGCGCAGGCCTCGGCGGCCATCGTAATGGCGCTCGTGAGGGTGGCGTGGACGTCCGACAGGTCGGCGGGCACGTCCATCTCTTTCATCATGGGCACGAGGGCTTTCAATCGGCCATCCGCGCGGACGAGCCACTCGAAACCCGGGCCGGTCATGTCGCGGATCGCCTCGAAGATCGGCTTCAGGCCGTCGAGCGCGGTCAACGCGGGGCGCGCCCGCCGTTCGTAGGCGAGCATCGGGCCCCGCATCATCGCGTAGTGATCGAGCGACAGCCGCTTCGAACGCGCCAGGTCGAGTCTGCCCTCGAGCGCCTTCAGGAGCGAGTCGAGCTCGTTCGGGCGACGCGAGCCGAGTTCCGCATCCTTGGCCTGCACGGTTTGTTGCAGCGAGAGCAGCGCACGCACGTCACCGCGACTCACGGCGACGTCGGCCTTGGCCAGAACATCCGCGGTGAGCGAGGCGTACGCCGCGTCGGCGGCACGTTCTTCCGCGAGCTTGCGGCTGACCTCGGCGCGTACATCATCCAGACCGGTCGTCTTTTCCGTGGCGGTGAGCGCCGCGCTCAAGACGCCCTCACGCTCGGCCGCATCGTCGGTCACCGCGGCAGCCGTGAGCGCGGCCTGCATCGATTCACGCACCGTGGGCGGCGCGATGAGCGGCTCGCGCGGAGGCGCCGTCGGCCCCATCGAGAGATCAACGGAGAACTTGGACTCGCCGGCCGCAGCGCGGAGCTCGGCGATCACCTGATCGAAGAGATTCGTGAGCTCCTGCGCGTCGGCCGCGCGGTACCCGTAGCTGCTCTTCGACCACTCGACCAACCGCTGACGTGCCCGCTCGGCAATCAGGAGCTTCGCCTTCGGGTCTTGGGTCTTGGCGAGGTCCTCGAGCGCCCGCGAGACGTCGGCGGTCATCGCCGAGTAGTCGGCTTCGCCGCGCGTCGCGGCGTACCGGACCGCCCGTACGGTCTCGCCGTACCGCGACGTCCTCTCGACATCCACGAGGGCCAGCGGGAGGCTGACCAGCTGGTACTGCGGGGAGCTGCCGAGGTCGCCGATGACGAGCGTGAAGACCAGCCGGTCGGCAACTTGTGCGGTCTCACCGAAGCTCGGCAGGGTCTGGCCGTCCTTCAGGAACACGCGCATGATCGCGCTCGAATCGGCGTCCTGCGCCACGGCGGCGGGCCCGGAGAGCAGGCCGGCGACGGCGAGGAGGGCGACAATCCGGGTCTTCATGGCGTCTCTATTCTGAAGTATCGGCGCCCCGCGCGCCACGCTCCATCAAGCTTGATCCGGGGGGCTTCGCCCCCGCGGACCCCCCAACGACGTCGCTCGCGGGGCCCCACGATCCCCACGTCCGCCTTCGCCGGCCAGTCACTTCGTTCCTGGCTATGGCGGATCGCGCCAAAGCTGCGCGCGAAGCGCGCGTCAGCGAAGGCGGGCCGCTCCGTCGGCTCACTCGCTCACGCTCGTTCGCTCATGATCCGGGGGGCTTCGCCCCCGCGGCCCCCCCCAACGACGTCGCTCGCGGGGCCCTACGATCCCCACGTCCGCCTTCGCCGGCCAGTCACTTCGCTCCTGGCTACGGCGGACCTCGCCGAAGCTGCGCGCGAAGCGCGCGTCAGCGAAGGCGGGCCGCTCTGTCGGCTCACTCGCTCACGCTCGTCCGTTCGATCGACGTGTGGAAATCCTGTGCAAGGTGCGTGCATGGCCTGTTGACGGCCTGTCGGCGTCAAATTATTTTCCGCCCCGCCCGGAACAAAACCAGGCAGTCGCTCGCTTCTGGTGCAGCTTCGCATCGCGCTTCGCTTGCGCGCGCGGCCACGCTCACTAGAATCGACACGCGCTGCACGCACGCGCGCGCTGACTCAGGACAAGGTTGTGGACGCCGTTCGCTTCAATGAAACCATCAACGGGCGGCCGTACACTATCGAAGTGTCGCCGGTTGGCCGTGATCGGTGGCGCGCGCAACTTGCGCGCACGCCGAACGGCACGACCGCGCTGATGCCGTTTTACGGCCCGACACCCGATGAAGCGGCACGGCGCCTCGCCGTCTGGCTGGCGCGCGCTGTGCGTGTGGCCACTTAGCATCCGCCAGGAAGAAAGACGCCCAACCGGCCGAGCCGGCCGTCGGCGCCCTATTTGACGACTCGACGCACACGGATCTCGGAGTGTGTCGCGCCCTCTCCCGTCCAGGCGACGACGATCTGGCCGCCGGCGACCGTCACCGACGGATAAGACGCCGGGCTTTCAGCGCTGACCAGAAGACCCGCCGACGACTCGGGCGCCCACGCCGCCGTGTCGCTCTGCGACAGCCGCCGCAACCGCACGCGCCGCTCCTTTGCGGGCGACAGGTCGTCCCACACGACGATGACATCGCGCCCGTCGAGCGCGATCGCTGGGTGGGCCGCGCTCGTCCCCTGGGGATCGTCGAGGCGCTGCCGGGGCGAGAACGACTTTCCGCGGTCGGTCGAGTAGGCGTAGAAGATGCCTTTCGATGGCGTGTTGCCGGGCACCAGCGTCGGCCAGACGACGTGGATCACGTTTGCCCCGTCCACGACCATCGCGGGTCCATCGTCGGGGCACCCGCTGAGCTGCCAGTTGTCGAGACTCACGCGCGTCGGCGCCTCAAAGGTGCGCCCTCCGTCGGCGGAGCGCGCGACGGCAATGTCGCGCATGCTCGTCGGATAGATGTGGCGCCACGCCGCGTAGAACGAGTGGTCGGGCCCGACCGCAATCGAGGTCTTGCAGCAGAAGCACACGTTGGGCGCGACCTCGGTCTCGATCAACGAGCCGTTGGCGGACCACGACGCGTGCATGATGTCCTGGCGCGGCGACGCGGCAGCTTCCGGCATCGCCTTGGCGCCGGAGCTGTCGTGGTGATGTGCCATCCCGGCGCCGGCGTGGCGGCCGTCGAGCCAGAGCGCGTGGATGACGGCGTCCGGGCCGATCGCGACCGCCTGCCAGCCGCGCGCGCCCGCCAGTCCTTCCTGATGCAGTGTCACGGCCGGCAAAAACACTTTGCCCCCGTCGGTCGAGCGGGCCATCCGGATGCGAGAGGACTCATTCGCGCGCGACGCCCACACGACGACGACGTCGCGGCCGAGCGCCACGCGCGGCGGTTGCTCGCCGGACACGCGGGCGTCGCCTTCGATGTCATTGACCCGCACGGCGGAGGCGAAAGTCTCGCCGCCGTTCTCGCTCACGGCGGCGTAGACGTCCGTGTGGCCTTCACGCGTCTCGGCCCAGGCCGCGGCGATGCGGCGGCCGTCGGAGGCGAGCGAGATGCCAGTGCTGTCGCCGTCACCCGCGCCGAGCCGCGCGGTCGTCGCTTCGAGCGTGAGATTCGATGAACATCGCGCGGCGCCGAACGCGATTCCGCAAACAATCAGACTCCAGCTCATCCAGCGGCTTCGCATCACCAGCTCCGTTAGAAGATCACTCGCACACCAAACTGCATCTCGCGCGGATCGCCCACGGCCGTCGGCTGGCCGAACGCCGGCAGCGGCGTGGTGCCGGTGCCATAGATGTTGTTGGGCACCAGGTAGTTCGCGTGGTTGAAGAGATTGAACACTTCGACCAGCAATTCCAGCCGATTGCGACCGAGGGGCACCGAGCGCATCAGCCGCAGGTCCACGCTGGAGAAGTTGAACCCGCGCGCGCTGTTTCGCCCGACGCCGACCGGCCGATCGTTGTTGTTCGTGTCGTTGTTGCGATCGGCGCCCGTTTGCACGTTGAACGGCAACGCCGACGAGTAGCCGACGATCCCGCTGATGCGCCAGTCGGACGCGACCGTGCGGAGGACGGAACCGCTCAGATGCGGGGTCGAGGCCGTGCCGCTCACCGCGAGCCGGTGGTGCTGGTCGTTGTCCGATGGCCCCCAGTCGGCGCGGACGTCGTTCGTGTCCTGCGGCTGGCTGAAAAAGAAGTTGCCGGCGTCGTCGTAGGCACGCGAATACGTGTAGGAGACGCGGCCGTCGAACCAGGAGCGCGCGCGTGTTCTGATTGAGACGATCAGGCCGTTGTACTCCGAGTCGCCGAGGCTCTCGTACCGCCCGACGTTGGCGTAGGCCGGATCGGGCCGCCCGAGATTGGGGATGCCCTGCGCCGCGGCATCCGCGGCCGAGAGGGTCGGCGCGTTGACGTTGCGCTGCATGATGATGCCGTGGCCAGACAGATACTGATAACCGATCGTCGCCACCGTGCCTTGCGTGATTTCGCGCTCGATCTGCACCACCGCCTGGCGGCTGACCTGATCGCGGATGTGCGGATCGATCGTCGTGACGCTGATCAGCAGTCCCGGCGGGAATGCGGGCAGCGTGGCTGGAAACGCCGGCGCGCCCGCCTGGCCGGTCGCGTAGACCGCGACCTGATACTTGGACCCGTCGCGCTGCAGCGCGTTGGACGTCGCCCGCAGCGGGATCGGATCGTAGTAGTAGCCGCCGCTCGCGCGTATGACGGTCTTGCCGTTGCCGGGTGCAATCGCGATTCCGACGCGCGGCGAGACGTTGTTCGTGTCGGTCGCGATGGGATCCGGCAGGAATTGCACGTCGTAGCGCAGCCCGGCGTTGATCGTCACGCTCTGCCGGACCCGCCACTCGTCCTGGACGAATAAGCCCACGTTCGGGTTCGACTGGAACTGCGAAAGCTCGCCAAACGCCTGTTGATAGGTCGTGTAGCGCCCGGCGACGAAATTCGCCAGGCTCGAAAATGCGTAACTGCCGGTCGTCGCGCCCGGAAACTCGATGTTCACGCGATCGAGCAAGAGGTCGGTTCCAGCTTTGAACAAATGCGATCCGCGCTGCTTCGACAGCGTGTCCGACACCTCGAACAGGTTGATGTCACGCGCGGTCGGCGACGACGTCGACATGCCGAAGTTGGCGACGCCGGAGATGCCGACCGACGGACCGATCGGATCGTTCACCGGCGCATCGAAGCGGCTGTGCGTGAACTGCACGCGCAGCTCGTTGACGGCCACGCCGGGCAGCGTCGAGATCAGATTGAGCGCCCCGGTCTGATCGCGATTGTTCAACCCTGTGCCTCTCGTCACCGCGTTGAGTCCGCCGGCGTTGCGCGAGTTCGGGCTGTCCACCGCGTACGTGCTGTACCGCAGGTTGAGTCGGCCTGCCCCGCCCAGGTCCTGATCCGCCCGAACGAACACGTTCGTCGACGCGTAGCCGCTGGTGAACGAGCCCGTCGCGATCGCCGGTCCAGGATACTGACGCGCCGCGAGCGTCGCGTTGATCGCCGACACCGCGGCGCTCGAGATCGTCACGAGTCCCGTCTGGTCGTCGTTGGTGTGCTCGACGTTGGCGAAGATGAACGTCGCGCCTTTGCGCACGGGCCCGCCGAGCGATCCGCCGAACTGCTGCTGCGAAAGCGGATCCTTGCGGCCGGTCAGCGCATTCGCGGCGTCGAAGTGGCTGCTCCGGAAGTACCCGTAGCCGCCGCCGTGCCACTGGTTCGTGCCCGACTGGGTGACGACGTTGACGACGCCGCCAAGCGCGCGGCCGAACTCGGCCATGCCGCCGCCAGATACGACCTGGAACTCACGAATCACGTCTTCGCTGTAGAACGTCCCCGCCAGCTGCGCCGCATCGTCGTTCGCCGAGAGGCCGTCGACGAGAAAGGTGTTGCCGATGTTGCGCTGGCTCGAGACCGAGAGACCCGTCCCTGGCACGGCGGACGTCTCGGCGAAGCGCTGGACCGATCCGGTGTTGGTCCGCGAGACGCCGGTCGTGAGCAATGCGAGGTCGAGATAATTGCGGCCGTTCTGCGGCAGCGACTGGATCTCCTCCGGGCGCACAGTCTCTGCCGACTGCGTGCGCTGCACCTCGACCTCGGGATGACTCGTGACGCTGATTTCCTCGGTGACGTTGGCCGGCGCCAGCACGAGCTGCACGTTGAGCGTCGCGCCGACCGTCAGCGTGACCGCGGTCTTCGCGGGCTGAAATCCCTGGCGCTCGGTCTGAATCTCGTATCGCCCAACGGGCAACGCCAGAAACCGGTAGCGGCCCTGATCGTCACTCGTGGCTTTCAACGTCCGGCTCGTTTCAACGTGGACGGCAGTCACCGCCGCGCCGGCGAGCAGACCACCAGTCGTATCCTTCACGACGCCGCCGACCGTGCCGGTCGTCACGGCGGTATGCGCCAACACGCGCGGCGCGATCGAGCATACGAGGGCAATCGCCAGCGCGATCGCGCCCACCGGCGCTCGAGCGCCTGTCCTTCTTTTGTGAACTGTCAACACTCCAACCTCCCGAACCAGTCATCGCCGCCACGCATGGCGTGGCTGGCGGCGCATCACGTCGCGCGGGCGCTGGAGGACTGGCGCGCCGGCGCGTCATTCACACAACGAAATCAGTGGATCGTGAGCGTCAGGCTTTGGGTGGAGGCGCGTGCGGAACGAGATCGAGATCGATGAGCGCGTCATCAGCGACGACGAGCGTCGCCGGGGCCGGCTCGAGCGTGGGAAGCGTCGCCGGCTTCGAGAGCGGCGGCGCACCGGAGAGCAGGACCAGCTGCATCGCGGCGCCCGCGTTGCACACGAGAGCGGCGCCTGCGGTCTTCTTCGCGTTCGGGTGACCCGCGGCGTCCCGGTGGAGCGGACACATTCCCGGCGGATGGCTGCCGGCCGGACAACAGTCCTCGCTCGCGGCTTTCGCGGCGCGGCGTGCCTCGCAACCGCACGCGGCCGCCGAGACGACGGCAACCGACGCCTGCACGAGCGCCAGACACACGGCCACCGCGCCCAGCCACAGGCGACCGGACGAATTCCGGCGCGAAGGGGTCACGCTCACACTATACCGGAAAGCCCGCGGGGTTCTCTGTCGCGCGCGCGTTGTCTTCGCTTGGCGGCATGGGACATGCTACGAGACTATGACCACGCGCGACTGGATCCGTCGTTTCCTGTCGTCTGTGGCCGTCGCGGCATGCCTCGAGCTGTCCGCGCCGGCGTTCGCGCAGACGCCCACTGCACCACCACCGCCGCCGCCGCCCAAGATCTGGACGGTGAGCGCAAGCGCCGGGCTGGCGTTCACGCAAGGCAACACCGACACGTCGTCGGTGAACCTTGGATACAACGTCACGTACGATCCGCAGAAGAAGAACGTCGTCAAGTCCGAGGGGCTATTCCTGCGCAGCACGGATCAGGGCGACGTCACGGCCAACCGCGTGGGCCTGAGCGGACGCGACGAGTACAAGCTCACCGCGCGCGCGTACGTCTTCGGGCAGGTCCAGTATCTGCGCGATCCATTCAAGGAGATCGAGTACCTCGTCGCGCCAACCGGCGGCCTCGGCTACAAAGTCATCTTGCTGCCGAACACCGAGCTGTCGGTCGACGGCGGCCTCGGCGTCACGTGGGAAAAGAACACGGGCAAGGACGTCGATACGTCCGGCGCGGTGACGTTCGGCGACAAGTTCGCGCAGAAGCTCTCGCCAACCGCGACGTTCACGCAATCATTCTCGGCGTTGTGGAAGACGGAGGACTTTGGCGATGCGCTCTACGTCACTGGCCTGGGGCTGTCCGCGGGGATCAGCACGCACACGCAGCTCAAGATCGAGTGGCTCGACACCTACAAGCGCAAGCCTCCGTCACCGAGCGTCAAACCGAACGACATGACGATGCTGTTTTCGATCGTGTTCAAAAACTAGACCCAAAAATGACGCCGTACCATCGTTTGAACGCGCGGTGAAAGCGGATGGTCGGCGCCGCGCTCGCGGCCGCGCGGGGCGGTGTGACGCGATCGGTCAATGAATTGGCGCCCGCGGTCATCGACGGATGGGAGATGGCCGCTGATCATCTTGCCATGGCGCAACTTCCTTCCTTGCTCTATCTCACCGCGGGCGCGGCGTTGTTCGGTGCGCTGATCCGAATCGCCGCGCCGCCCGCCACGTGGATTGCATTGACGCTTCTCCTACACGCGTCGAGGTCATGGCCCACGTGGCCCGGACAGGCGTTGCTGTGGATCGTCCTCTTCGTCGCGCTCGCGATCGGCTATCGCGGCATCATGCCTATTCCCGGCCCCGCCTACTTCGTGGCGTGTGCGATGACCGCAGCGACGATCGTGCTGCCGTTCGTCGCCGACCGGCTGACTGCGTTCAGGCTCGGCGCGCTGGGCCCGACGCTGATCTTCCCCGTCGCGTTCGTGGCGGCGGAGTTTCTGCGATCGCGCTTCGCGCCGCCCGCGACGTGGGGCTCGATCGCCTACACGCAGTTTGGTTACGCGCCCCTCATGCAGATCGCCGCGGTGACCGGCATCTGGGGTCTGACGTTTCTCATCGCGTGGTTTGCCAGCACGTTCGAGCTGGCGTGGAGCCGCGGCTTCGCGTGGGGCGCCGTTCGCGGGCCCGTCCTCACGTTCGTCGCCGTGCTCACGCTCGTCATCGTCGCGGGCACGCTGCGCCTTGTCCTCGCGCCCACCGACCGACCCTCGATGCGCGCCGCTACGCTCAACCGGCCGGCGGATCTGTTCGTCCCCGGCGAGATGACGCGCATCACCGAGGGTCGCGTCACGCCGGCCGACCACGCCGATCTCGCAGCTAAGGTCGCCAAGCTTCAGGACTGGTTTCTCGACGGCAGCCGGCGTGAAGCGCGCGCGGGCGCGCGGCTGATCGTGTTTCCCGAGGGCAACCTGCTGGTCTTCAAAGACGACGAGCGTGCGTTCTTGGAGCGCGCGAGCCGGTTGGCGCGCGACGAACACGTCTACCTCGCGATGGGCATGGGCACGATTCACCTCGGCGAGAAACTGCCGTTCGAGAACAAGCTCGTGCTCATCGATCCCGCCGGTCAGACGCTCGTTTCGTACCGCAAGAGCCACCCGGCGAACGACTGGGAAGCGGGCATCATGCGCGCCGGCGACGGGCGCGTGCCGGTCGTCGGGACGCCCGACGGGCGCTTGGCCGGCGTGATCTGCTTCGACGCGGATTTTCCTGAGTTCACGCGCCAGGCGGCGCAGGGATCGGCGGATCTGCTGATCGTGCCGGTCAACGACTGGCGGGATATCAAGGACCTGCACTTCCGCATGCACGCGTTTCGAGCGATAGAGACCGGCATGCCGGTCGTGCGGGCGGCCGCGTCAGGGATCTCGAGCGCGTTCGATCCGTGGGGGCGCGTGCTGGGCGTGACGGACTTCTTCGCGCCGGGCGACCGCACGCTGACCGTGCAGGTGCCGATGGGCCACGTGCGCACGATCTACGCGACGACGGGCGATCTGTTCGCGTGGCTGTGCGTCGTGGGTGTGGCCGCGGGGCTTGGGGCCGCAATGTTCGCGCCGCGGGTCATTGCGGGCACCTGATCTCGAATCGCAGCGTGACGTCGATCGCGGCGGCGGCGAGCGACCCGGGCTCGAACTGCCACGTGGACGCAGCTTTGGTCGCGGCCGCCGACAAGATCTCGTTCCCCGACACGGCATCAACGGTCTTGACGACGCCGGTCTGGGGATCCGCAACGAGATGCAACCGAACGTCGCCGTGGACGTGCGCCGTCAGCGCGATGGGCGGAAAGACCGGTGCCGGAGGTAGTTGCCGTGGCAGTCGTCGCCGGGTTCGCCTGAACATTTCCAGCCGTCGAACGCTGCCTGGTACTTGCCCGAGACGATGTCGGGCACGAGCGCGTCGCCGAGATCTTCGAGCGCCTTCTGGCGCGCGGGCGGACCGGCGCTCATGCGAAAGTCCTTGCCGAACGCACGATCCTGCACGCGACCATACGCCCGCCAGTGTGCGTCAACGTCGGGTGCATCTCTTGCAAGCTTCTGGCGATCGACGCGCTCCGGCCATGGAAACTCGAGCACGCGCTGCTCCCGTCCGCAGGCCGCGACCATCGTCTGGCTCGCCGTTTCGAACACCGCCCGAGCGACGCTAGGCGGCGCGGCGGCGAGCGCAGCCTCGAGGTCCGCCGGGGTCGTCTCGCACGGACGCGAGCCCGCAAGCTTTTCGACGGTCGTGCCGGGCACGACGCGCTCGACCGCACGGACGAGCGGCGCGCGGCAGTACGGATTCGCGAGCGACAGACGGATGATGCGAACGCGGACGTCCTTCCCCACGGGGGTGAGATCGAGCAGCTCGTCGTAACTCGCCGAGAGGTCGTCCGACCACACGTGGAGCGCGATGAAGAGCGCGGGCAGCGGCTCAGCTGCATGCCCGCGTGTCGCGACCGCTCGTTCATTCGCGGCGAGCCCGAGCACGACGAGCGCACCGACGGCCACAGGGCGCAGATTCATCGGTACTCCCATGCTAGACCTATCGGCTGCCGGCGCTGCGTCACAATTCCTCCTGTTCGCTCGTCTAGTGGCGAGGGACTGACAGTTGTGGCATTTCCGCACCTCGCGCCGACGCGCCGCGTTGTGCGATCGACATTGCAGGATTTGGATCGACGCCGCCGTTGCCCCAGGGCGTGTCGGCGTCCGTCACTGCAGCAAAACGGGCTGCCCGCGGACACTGAGTGGGTCAAGGAATCTGGCTGGGGTCACGTGCCGATGTGGGTCGATCCTGAGGGTGTCGCGCCGCTGATTCTGGAGGGCGCGCGGCAGTTCATCTATAATTGGGTGTTTGGCACGTCCCAAACGTGGGCCAGTAGCGCAGTTGGGAGCGCGCATGAATGGCATTCATGAGGTCACGGGTTCGACTCCCGTCTGGTCCACCATCTCCCTCATCTCGCTCGGTCGATGGCGGACCATCCAGTCGTCAGGCAGGCCGGCATCGCCTTCGGCTCGCCTCACCGGCACGACTCCCGTCTGGTCCACCATCTCCTAACCGCCGCACCCCGGGCCGTTGACGGCAAACACCTCGATCTGAAATGCACGGCCGCCATCCGGCCTCCGGGGACCTGCAAGTGCATTTCGGTGCATTTTCTGGCCCGACCCTGGCGCTGTAGCATCGAGTACAGACGAGTCGCATGAAAGGAAGCTTCCCGCTGGCTTTCGTGTTCAGTCTTGGGGCCGCGCTCATGGCGCAGCAGCCGTGGCCGGAACGCGTCGCCGACGCGACGTTTCGCTCTACAGACACGACCACACTGCCAAACGGGCTCCCTGAGGCGTTACTGAAATGGGACGAGTTCAGCCAAGGAAAGAGTCAGCTACCTGCCTCGTTAACAGTCGCCCGCGTCGATCTCAACGGCGATAGCGTTGACGAATTCATCGTTCAGAGCGCGCAAACATACAGCGGCGGACCGATGATGTGGGTGTTCGAGCAACACGATGGCAAATTTGTTGAAATCGCGGATGCCCAAGGCAACATCTATCTTGCGCCCCGCGTGAACGGGTACTTCGAAATCGTGAGTCAGTCACGCGAGGGTGCCGGCCAATACACACGCGAGCTACAGCGATACGAACTCCACGGGCATTACGAGCGCGTTCGCCGCGCCTATTATCGCGAGTCCGAGCCTGGCGGAGCGCTGCAGTTTATTGACGAAGGACTACCAGTGCGGGGCCTGGCCGCCCATCATCGAACGGCATTGAGCGCGTCAGAACAGGACGCCCGCGAGGCATGGATTCGTCAACTGCGCGAGACTCGGGATCCTAAAGATTCCCCCACGGTGCAAGAATTCCTCGGCGGAACCGTGACACACGTCACCGTCACACAGGTAGTTGCAGGAGTCTTCGATAATGCGACGGCGCAGAAGTTGGTCGACGACCTCATGAACTCACTGCTTGTCCAGCCGCACAGTGAGGGACCATTCGTCAGACAGGCCTGGTCCGAGGGGTCCTCCGCGTACATCACGGCAGTGATCAAGTATGACAACGGCCGCGTCGGCCTTCTCGAGACCGACGGACGAGGACACCTGTTCATGGAAGACCACGATGGCATCGGCTGGTGGTATCGATGGGATCCGACGTTCCCGCGAGCCGGCCGACGCCTCACTTCCTGAGCCATTCCGGCTCTGACGGGAGCCGCCATCCATGGCCGAGCGACTGACAGGCCTGGAACGCCGATGCCCACGTGTACAAACGGCCGCACTCGCGGCACTCCGATTCAGCGTCCTCGTAGCAGTACGACGATCGGATGTTGGCGTGCAGATTCTCGGTCGTCCACTGCTTGCCGTCCGGCATCCGTGTGAACGAATGAACGACGCATGCAGGCGCGGAACTTCCGACTGCGACGGTCAGCGCGATCGCGAGCGCTCGCATTAAGGTAGCCGTCCGCCCGGGCCCACCAGGCTTACCGGCGTCTCGCGCGGACGACGAGCCCGGCCACGGGCGAGCCCGCCTCCATACGGAGCTCGGCCTCGGTGAAGATGGACTCGAAGCCCGCGCCCGCGAGCGCGCGCTCGACGTACGCCCGTGCGTGGCTGTAGCGGCCGTGGTACTGCAGACGCGACTCGACGTCCGGATCGGCATCCACGGCGTGCTCGAGCGTAAACACGAACACGCCGTTCGGGCGCAGCGCGCGCGCCGCCGCGGCGAACACGCCTTCGAGCGCGCCGAAGTACACCAGCGTGTCGGCCGAAACGATGACGTCGAACGCCTCGTGGCACCCGCGGAGGAACTCGGTGAGCTCGCCTTTGACCAGCGCGTCGTAGACATTCTTCTCTTTCGCGCGCGCGATCATGCCGTCTGACAAATCCACGCCGGTGAGCCGACGCGCGAACGGCGCAACGCAAGACGCGCACAGGCCCGTGCCGCAGCCGGCGTCGAGCACGTCGAGCTGCTTCGCGGGCTCCAGGCCCGTCGCGGCCAGCGCGGCCGCCACCAGCGCGGGCGCGCGATAGGACAGCCGCTCCAGCTTGGACTCGAAGCTGGCCGCGAAGCTGTCGAATGTCCGCTCGACGAACCCGTCCGACGCGCGCGGCGGCACCTCGCGGCCGGTGCACGCCGACCAGAGGTGGCGGGCGATCGGATCGTCCGGCTCGTCGTCGAGCCACTCCTCGAAGATCTTCACCGCTTCCTCGGTCTCGCCGAGCGTGCAGTGCGCGAGCGCGAGCAGCCGCCGCGCGTCCTTGTGCTTCGGCCGCAGCGTGATGACCTTCGAGAAGCACGCCGCCGCTTCGCCCGTCCGCTTCATCCCGTTGAGCAGGATGCCGAGGTTCGTGTACGCGTCGATGTGGCCGGGATCGATCGCGATCGCCGCGCGGTACTCCGCCTCGGCACCGGCGGAATCGCCGATGGCTCTCAACACCGCGCCGAGATTGTTGTGCGCGTTGGCGTGGTCCGGCTCGAGAGCGATCGCGCGCCGGTAGGCGTCGATCGCCTGGTCGAATCGTCCGGTCGACTGAAGAATGATGCCGAGGTTGCTGTAGCAGTCCGCGCGATCCGGCACGACGGCCAGGCTGCGCTCGATGAGCGCGACCGCCTCGTCGTGCCGGCCCTGCTGGTGTGCGAGCACACCCGCGAAGTGGAGCGCGTCTGGATGCCGTGGATCGGTCTCGAGCACGCGGCGATACACCTCGTGTGCTGCGTCGAGCTCGTCGCCTTGCTGCAGCGCGATCGCGAGCGCGACGGCCTCGTCGATCGAGAGCTCGCGCGAGGCGTCCGGCTCGCTACCAGATCTTGTTGCCGGCGATGTCGTACTTGAAGTGGATTCCGGCATCGAGTGATCCGTCGGACTTCTGCGGCCGATACTCCAGGTCCACCTTCGCGAACGCGATCGACACGCTTTCCGACGTCTGGTTCACGTCGCGGGTGTGCGAGACCCCGGTGATGATGACGTCGTTCATCTTGATGACGAGGAACTCGAGCTGGCCCTTGCCCGACTTGCGGTGGGTGATGGTCGCTTCCTTGAGGTGCTCGCCCGTCGCGCACGCGCGCATCAGCGCGGGCGAGGCCTTGTCGATCTGATGGGTAATCGACAGATCCCGGAACGTCGTCTGGCCCGCTCCACCGCCGTGGATGTTGCCCGGGTTGCTCACACCCCAGGAGTACGACAGGACCTCGATCTCGTCCTTGTGCTTGTCGTCGATCGACTCGCCCTTGATGTCCCCGAGCTTGGCAAAGATATCAGCCGCCATCAGCGTGCTCCTTGCTTCTGGGCCGGGGAGGCTTTACCAAACCGGGTTCGTCGGGTTCGAACGTAACGAACCCAACGAACCTGCCGCATCCGCATGCTACCGTGTCGCCGCCGCGAGGTCCTTCACCGCATTCGCCAGCAGCGTCGCCTTCGCCTTGTCCGTTGAGTTCGTCGCGGCCTCGCCCTCGAGCTGCGTCGCGAGCATCTCGAGACGCGACTTGCGGTTCGCGCCCGTGAGGCGTTCGGCGCCGTCGAGCTGCGTGCGCGCGACGGTGATCACGCCGGGCCTCAGGCCCTGCGACCGCTCGAGCTGGTCGAGATACGCGCGCGCGAGCGCGAAGCTCGGCGGCCACACGAACTTCTGCTGGCCCTGCACGTTCAGGTAGTCGAAGTGTACGGTCTTCGCGGCGTCGATCTCGTTCTTCGAGATCAGCCCGTTCGGGACGAGCTCGTAGATGTCGAGCCCGCGCGCGATCTCGGAGCTGACGATGACGCCGTTGTACCAGTAGGCGGACCACGATCCGCCGCTGACGAGACGCGTCGCGTCGATCGGGCCGCGATCGTAGAACGCGATTTCCTTCGGATGCGCGACGTCGGTCCAGTCGAACACGGACACGCCACCCTGATACCAGGCCTGCACCATCACGTCACGGCCGGGGATCGGAATCAGCGAGCCATTGTGCGCGACGCAATTCTCTTCGGTCGTCTGCGCCGCAGGCATCTTGTAGTAGCTGTGGAACACCATCTTGTTGTTCTCGATGGTGAACAGCGCGTCCGCACCCCATTCCATCTTGTCCGTCGCGCGGCAGCGCGGCGCGGATCCGCCGCCCCACTCGTCGGAGAACAGCACCTTCTTGCCGTCGTTGCTGAAGGTCGCCGAATGCCAGAACGACATGTTCGGATCGGCCACCATGTCGATGCGCACCGGGAACGCCGCTTCGCGCACGTCGAGCAGCAGGCCGAGGCCCGCGCACGCGCCGCCGCCGATGCCCGCTTCTGGATACACCGTGATGTCGTGGCACTGATTCGGCCCGGTCGGCGTCGCGTTGCCGCGTCCGCCACCACCGCCAGCAGCCGGGGTGCCCGGCGCACCGGCCGCACCCGCCGCCCCGCCCGCCGCACCTGCGGCACCGCCGGCGCCAGCCGCACCACCCGCCGCCGCTGCACCGGCGCCGGCTGCGCCACCCGCGCCCGCCGCGCCCGCGCCCGCCGCGCCGCCGCGTCCGCCGGCCGCGCCGCCACCGCCGCCGCGTGGGCCAGCCGCCGCGTCACGCTCCGCGTTGCGCGGAGGCACCGGCAGGTTCTGGAAGATGCGTGGCGAGCTCGTGATCGCCGCCATCTGCGGCGCCGCGAGCGGCACCTTGATCACTTCGAGCCGGAACCGCGCGTTGTTCGGATCGGCCGCGTCGGTCCCCGTGTCCATGCAGCCCGGCAGCTCGTCCGCCGACCGGACCCCGGCAGTACCTGATACGTAGATGTAGACGTTGTTCTTGTCGCCCGGCTGCTCGACCACGGTGTGCGTGTGCGATCCCCGGCACGTCTGCACGCTGGCCACGAGCTTCGGATGCGCGACGTCACTGATGTCGAAGATGCGGATGCCGCGCACGCGATCCTTGCTCACCGCGTCAGGCACGCCGCCGAACTTGCAGTCGACGCGGCTGGCTGTCGCTTCCGACGACATGAACAGCAGGTTCTTGTAGACCGACACGTCGTTCTGCGAGGCCGGGCACTCATACGCGTTGGCGAGGATCGGCTTCGCGGGATTCGAGATGTCCCAGATCTCGAAGCCGTTGTAGTTGCCCTGGATCGCGTACTTGCCGCTGAACGCGAGGTCCGAGTGCGTCGCGCCCATCGAGGACAGGCTCGGCGGCGTCGTCGAGATCATGCGCATGTTCCACGCGGCCTGGCCGGCGTCCCAGCGTCCGGCGGAGAGCCCGACGCGCGGATCGGGCGACGGCGCCTTGTCCGAGACGATCGGCGTCGCGGGCGGCGGCATCACGGCCGGCGGCAGCGGGCCGGGCGTTGGGCGGGCTCCACCGCCTCGTCCGGCGGGCGGCGCGCCTGGCGCACCGGCAGCCGGAGCGCCGGCTGGCGGAGTCGCCACCGCCGCGGTGGGCGACGGCGTCGGCGTCGGCGTCGCAACCGGAGTGGGCGGCGGCGGAGGCGGCGTCGCCGGTTGCACGGCCGGCGCGGAAGGCGCGGGCGTGCTGGGCGGCGTTTTCTTCGGTCCGCACGCGGTCCCGATCAGCACTGCGACCGCAATCGTCGATACGACGTACTTGGCCAGTCTCATGGGCGAACTCCTACTTGTTGAGCATCTGCTGCATCCGCTCAATCTCGGTCGATTGATCGGCAAACACATCTGACGCGAACTTGTACACGTCGTCGTCCTGCATCGAGCCGTTCGCGGCAAACAGATCGTTCACCATCGTGATCGCGCCTTGATGGTGCTTGATCATGCCGATCAGGAACAGCCGATCGAATTCCGGCCCGCGGGCCTTGTCGAGCGCGGCCATCTCCTCGTCGGTGAGCATTCCGGGCATGAGCATGTCGTGCTCCATGCCGTCCATCTTCATCTTGTGCTTCGTCGACGTCGCGTCCGGTACTTCCTGCCCGCGATCGCGCAGCCAGTTGCGCATGAACGTGATCTCGTCGCGCTGCGCGACGACGATCTTCTCGCAGAGGATCTTGACGTCGGCGCGCGCACCGTGCGACGGCGCCCAGCCGGCCATGATCACGGCCTGCGCGTGGTGCGGAATCATGCCCGCGATGAAGGCGACGTCGGCCTGGTTGAAGGGCTGGCGGACCAGATCGGGCCGGGGCTTGGGATCGGGTGTCGGGGTCGCCTGGCCGCCCTGGGCGCGCAGGATGGCGTGCGGCGCGGCTACCAGAGCAGCGGCCAACATCACCGCCGCCACGCGGAAAACAGTCCTGGACATACTTTGGTGCCCTCCGGGCAGAAGAGAGCGCTGGGTCAGCGAATGTTACGAGATTCTAGCCGGTCTTGGGAAGCGGGACTGGAGGGATGGGATGGGGCATCCACCCGCCGCTCGGCGGGCTCGAGCGAGTCGGGTGGAGCGAAGGAAGCGGTGCCCGCGCTAACGGTCTAGTACTTCCTCCAGGTGAACGCGCTCAGCATGTGATTGCTCGGCGCGAAGCCCTTCTTCTTGAGCGAGCGATCGTAGTGGAAGTGCGTGCCGCCGGTGTCACTCACGGTCGCTCCGAGGATTTCGCCGTAGAAGTCCGATCCGCCGACGAGCTGCACGTCAGCGTTCGGCGCAAAGACCATCGCGGAGGATGCCGCGCCGCCGGACACTTTCAGCGTGCCGGTGCCGCCGTACAGGATCTGGAAGTTCTCGGGCTTGTAGGACCCGTTCTGGATCGTACCGCCGGTGAAGTCGAGTGGCGTCGTCGTGCCCTGTCCCGCGACGTTCATCGTCACCGACCCCGTCGGTCCAACGGGCGGCTGATCGATGACCACGGTCGAATTACCGACCAGCTTGACGCTGTTGACGTTGTACGTGCCCGCCTGCAAGTGCAGCGTCTCACCGCCGCTCAGCGAGATGTCGCCGAGCACGACGGTCGACCCGTTCGGATTGATCGTGATGCTCCCGGCCGCCACGCTGCACGTGGCGGGCGCGGCCAGACCCAACGCCGCGCAGGTCGCGTTCGCCGGCAGACTGACGGCGGACGTCGGCGGCATCGGATTCGGTGGCGGCGGCACCGGGTAATCGAGTGCCTGCGGCAGCTGAATGACGCCCTGCGTGACCGTCGCCTGTTTGCCGTTCGTCGTGAGCGCGTCGACGTTGCCGGCCGTGCATTTGCCCGCGCCGCTTCGCGGCGTATTGAGCGTGCCATTGACGGTCGCGTCGCCGTTCATCGTCAAGTTCCCATTGGAGCCGACGTCGCCCGTGTTGTTCGCGAGGACGGGCAAACCGTTGGCGCCAAGCGCACTGGTCGAATCATAGCTGTCGGTCACTTCGCCGCCGCCGAATGTCAACGCGCCGCAAGAGGCGTTGGTCGCGAACACGCCGAACGTGTTGATGGGCACCTTCTCCTGCTCGAGCGTGGCGAACACCTGCACCTGCGCCGGGCGCGCGCCGCCAATATTGCCGTTCGACGTAAATGCCCAGGTCTGAATGACCGCGACGACGCCCGATCCGTACGCTGTGAACGTCTGCATGGACATCAACTGGGCGGACGTCGTGTAGTTGACGTTGTATCCGCCGACACTCAGATTTCCAGCGGCCGCGAGCGCAAAGGCCGTCTTGACGGCCAGGAGCGGATAGTTCGAGGCCACGTTCGGATCGCCTGACAGTACGATCGGCTGTCCGTTGTAGGTGACCGGCGACTTGGTCATGTCGTAGTTGGTCAGCGGGTCGCCCGGGCCGCCGGGCGTCGGATAGCCGTTGAACAAGTAGTTCATCGACCGGTGGACGCCAGACTCGGCGCCGTACCGCGCCTGGGACATCAGACGATAGTTCATGCTGGAGAACGTCTCGGTGTTGGCCAGAAAGATCAGCGAGACGGCCACCGCCGACAGCACCAGCATGAGGAGCATCGTCATGATGAGGGCGACGCCCTCTTCGTTGTGACCGCGCACGGCTGTTTCTCGTTGTGTCGGCATGGGCTCACTCACTGAAGCAGGTTGAGAACACTCGGCGGCATGGGCTGGACGCGATCGTTCAGCGACATGCTCGCCAATTCCCACACGTTGAAGACGTTCCGGGGCGAGACGTTGAGCAGTGTCTTGGTCTCGAACTGGTGCTGGTGCGTGATCGGATCGATTTCCTGGGTCTGGACGGTCAACGTGATCGCCACGTCGGTGACGAAGTCCGTGCCCAACACCGTGGCCGTCTGATAGCTGAAACAGGGCGCGGCGGCCGGATTGGGCATGATGTTGTCGAGCAGGATCATGGCAGTCGTGAGCGCGGGCTTGGCCGCCGCATCCCACGCCATGACGTTCCGGTAGAGCCTGTGGTTCACCGTGTCGCAGGTGTACTCGATGTACACCATGTTGCCGTCGCTGTTGATGTCGCCGTAGAGCTTCAACAGTGTGCCGGTCGACCCGTTCGCGACGCTCGTGGGCACGATGCCGCTCGCGAAGCCGCCTTGCACGCTCACAGGCACGCCCGCGTTGTGGGGCCCCGCGAAGGTCGCGGTGATCTGATTTGCGCCGCTGTTCAGCGCCGTGATCGCGACGGTTTCCAGCAGACTCGTGCACGGGATCAGCGCATCCGCGCAGCCGGAGTCGATGACGAGCTTTTCTCCAACGAACATGCCGGCCACCGAGCTCAACGAGACCGTCTGGGCGCCCGCCGCGGCGACCGCGGTGCCGAGCGTGATCGGGGGTCCAGCCGGAACCGACACGAACCCGGCCTGACCGACTTCCTGCTGGAGCAGCTCGGTCACGCCGCGCACGCCGCTGTGCATCTCGGTCCGGTTCCACGTCATGCGCGTCGTGGTCGTCGTCTGGAGCAGCCCGTCGGTGACGGCACCGACGATCAGCAGGACGATGCCCATCGAGATCAGAAGCTCGATGAACGAGAAGCCCGCGTCGGAACGATGAGACTTGGAAGTCATGTGAGGTCCTGACCGGTTGCCGCTAGAACGGCCACGTCTTGAGCGCGGTCACCGTCGAGATCGGCGCCATCGACCCGCCGAACCCAAATCGGACGGTTGCCGTGACTTGCACTTGCTTGAGATTCACCGACGGGCTCGTGATCTGCCACACGCGCACGTAGAACCAGGTCGCGGGCGGGCCCGCGTTGGACACCAGAATATTGCCGCTCTGATCGAGGTAGTCGACGTAGCCGTTGACGGGCGCGTTGGGGTCGGCGCTGCCGCCGAGCGCCAAGCCGGTGCCGCCGTTGAATCCTGCCGGGAAGATTCGGGTGTCGCTGATCGTGTCGCCGTAGGTGAGCGCGAGCAGCTGCTCCATCTTGTCCTGCGCGTACTCGGTCGTCCGCGCGGCGAGGTTGCCCTGGTTCTCCGTGATCTTGAGCGCCACGGTCGCGACCGACATCAAACCCGCCATCAAGACGAGCAGCAGCGCGAGCGCAGCCAGCGTCTCGATGAGTGTCATGCCCTCGTCGCCGGCCGCGAGACCGGACGGAAGTCGTCGTCGTGTGTCGCTCATTGCTGTGTCCAAACTGGCTGCTGGCTCGTACTCGCTCGCCAGAGCCGGACCTGGCCAGTCGCCGAGACGGCGACACCAAAGATCGTGCTGCCGTCGGAGATGTACAAGTCAGACGCCGTCGGGGAACCCAGCGGATCGACGGGGATCCCGCGCGAGTTGAAGACGATGCACGCGGTATTCGCCAACGCGTTGCTCGCGTTGTCAAGGCACGGCAGCGCTTGCGCGATCGGCGCCACCGCATCGGGCGGCGGCGTCGCGGCGTTTGCAAAGCTGAAGTTGTCGTTTTGCGCCAGCCAGGTTGTGCCGCCTTCCTGCACCCACTGCTGCGGCGCGGTCTTTTGCCAGACCTCCACGCGGAACGATCGCGCCGCAATGTCGACGTAGAAACGCGCGCGCGTGAAGTCCGATGCCGCGCGCATCTTGGTCATCCCCACGCCGTTGACCAGCGCGCGCGAGTCGCCGCCCACGCGGAAGAGCGCGAGCGTGTTGGACGTGAACGGAATCGCCATGGCCGCCACGACGCTCAACACCAGCGCGACGATCAGCACCTCAATGGCGGTGAAGCCGTCATCCGTGCGCGCCCCGGCCACCCCGGTTGTCGAAAAATGAAGGTTGCGGGTCATAGAAGTCCGAACTTAGGGGTGGCAAACTCCATGCCGGTCCGCAGGCCGGGGAAAGGGGCCTTGGCTGGGCGGGTGGCTGCGCGCTCTCCCGGGTATCAATCACAGTACTTGGAGCGGTGCGCACGATCTGCGCGACAAAACTGGAATCAGGGGATGCGGGGCAGGCCTTTCGCGTACTCGACGATCCAGGCGGGCGGCTCGAGCTCGGCGGCGCCATTGACGGTCACCTGCCGCGCCTTCGCCCAGCGATAGCCCCACATCGGGCCGAACGCGGAGACGAACGTGTCGGGGGTCTGATAGGACGGATCGGCCTGGGCCTCGTCGAGCGTGATGAACTTATAGCGCTTCGATTCAAAAATCTTCAGCAGCGCGTCGATCATGTCTGCGTTGAGTCGGTTGGCGTGCAGCAGCATCACGTGCGGAATGCCGTGGCCGAAGATCTGCACGTGCAGCGACTCGTAGTAGTCGATCTCCGTCGCCGTGTACGCCAGGTACTCGGTCCGCAACTTCGCCGCGGACGTCGTATCGCGTCGCGAGAGCATCAGGCCATAGGCCTGATTGAAGATGAAGTCCGACGTGTCGATCGTGCACGTCGCGATCTGATAGCCGCGGGCCTCGAGAAAAGACAACACGGCGTTATGCTTGGCGGCCGTGTCGCCGGCGTGATTGTATGGGAACCTGAAATATCGTCTCCCGCCTCTCGCGCTTGCCCAAACCGGCGCGAGCACCGTCTCGTTCGCGATCACGTCGTCCTCGAACGCCTGGACCGTGACGGTCGTCAGATCGATGTGCGAGTACGTATGGTTGCCGAGCGGATGTCCGCGCCGGGTCCAATCGCTCAGGATCGATCGCCCCCGGGCCGTCGTCAGCGCCTCGACATTCTTTCCGATCACGAAGCCCGTCGCCGGTGCGTGATGTCGATCCACTCCATCGAGGAGGTCACGCGTGATGGACTGCACGGCGGCGACGTCCTCCGTGCCGACGGCTGGCAGATCGTCGAACGTCAGCGCGACGGATCTCGACGAGGCGCCGGGTGCCTGACCGGCCAGGGGCGCGGCGAGCAGCGCGGTGGCGGTGCCAACGGTCGCGATCACGCGCGCCAGTCTGGAGAACAAGCGCATCCCGCTGAAATCCTACCAGCGGGCTTCTCCCCCCCAGTCCTTGACTTGGCCAAGTCTCCGTGCCTAGACTGGCACCGGTTTCAGCCAGCACATCGGGAGGCGACGGCTTCTCGGAAAAGGACCAGTCATGCCCAGCGGCACGATTGCTCGACTGCTAATCGACAAGGGTTTCGGTTTTATCCGGGACGAGAGCGGCGTGGAGCACTTTTTCCACCGGTCGGCCGTGCGCGGCGCGGTGTTCGAGCTGCTACGTGAAGGTCAGCGGGTGGAATTCACCAACGAAGATTCCCCCAAGGGTCCTCGCGCGGCGGACGTTCGTCTCCTCGACAGTTAGACGCCTTCGGGAAGTTCGCCCTCCTGTTCCGTCCGGTCGGACGCGGCTCGTCCTCACTTGTCACGTCGGGAAGGCTGGGTATGGAAGCCAACGGGGCCCGGTGGCCCTCCCGGTCTTCAAAACCGGTCGCTTCCCGCCAAGCGCGGGAAGGGTGGGTTCGACTCCCACGGGCTTCCGCCAATCAGGCATTAAGGATTAGGCACTAGGCACTAGGCATTAGCGAGCACACGAAGTCACGCGTGCCCGGCCTAGTGCGCTGCCCACCTGAGCAGGCGGTCCTGATCCTCGAGTGTCTCGAGTGTCAGATCCGCGCCTGCGCTCTCCAATTCAGCGGTCGTGAACGGCCCGGTTGCGACGGCCACCGAGCGTGCGCCGTGCGCGTGCGCGCATTCGACGTCGAGCGGCGTGTCGCCGATGATGACGACGCGCGCCGGGGAATCGACATCGACGCCCGCGTGCCGCGCGGCGTCGAGCGCGACGGGTACCAGGTCGCGGCGGTCGACGTGCTCGTCGCCAAACGCGCCGAACGCGAAGCGATCGAACAACCCGAAGTGGCCAAGCTTGATCGCCGCCCCACGAGCGAAGTTGCCGGTGAGCAGGCCGAGCGGCGGCGCGCCATCCGCCGACAACCGATCGAGCAAACGCTCGACGCCTGGCAGGATCCCGCTCGGGTCGGCGACCGGCTTGACGATCTCCGTCGCGAGGTCCTCGCAGTAGGCGTCGCGCAGCCGCGTGATCTCCGCGTCGCTCGCCTCATAGCCGAATTTCTCGAAGACCTGACGCGCGATCGCCCGGTCCGTCCGGCCGGCGAACGGCACGCCATCGAGGGCCTGCCGGTGGCCGTACAGCCGCTCGAAGGCGAGGTTCATACCCCGCAAGCCGGCGCGGCCGGATTGGATCAGTGTTCCGTCAATGTCGAAGAGAAAGAGTGTCATTCATTCGATCCGGGTCGTCCGACAGGTTACGACACGCACTACCCAAACCACCGCTTGAGCAGACTCGTCTCGACCAACTTCCCCGTCCCCACGTCGAGCCGCCGCCTCATTCCCCCGGCCGCCCGTGCAAACCGCTCGTCGTCGGTGAACACGATCCAGGCCAGCCCGCGCGCGTCGGCGATCTGCTTGAGCGTCGCGCCGAGCGAGGCGGACGCGGCCGCGTCGAGTGCCCTCGTCGAATGTTCGAAGAGCAGCACGGCGGGATTCGTCGCGATGGCGCGCGCCAGGTGCAGCCGTGCGCGCTCGGCCGGCGTGAGCGTCTCGACGATAGCGGTGAGGCGATCGCGCGGAAGATCGACGTCGTTCGCGATCTGCTCGACCTGCGGCCGGATGCTCTCCGGGATCGGATCGATCGATAACGTCAGCGGCAGCGCAAGGTTGTCGGCCAGCGTGAGCTTCTCGATCAACACCGCGCGCTCGGTGACGAGCCCGAAGCGATCGAGCGACGACAGCCACGCCGTGTCGGTCGTGATGCCGCGCGTGCTCGTCCCGGCGATTCTGACGTCGCCTTCATCAGGCAGCGCGGCGCCCGTGATGAGATGAATGAGCGTCTCGGCCGCGCCGGCGTCGAACCCGGCCAGCGTGAGCCGCTCGCCGGGATCCAGCCGCAGCTGGTCCAGGCGAAGGGGTTGCGTGCCGCCGTAACTCTTGACCACCGAGGCGATCTCGACGAGCGGAGTGCTCATCGCGCGGCGCCGCGCTCGGCGAGTCGATCAGCCAATCGCGCGTAGTCGGCGCGCGGCAACCCGACGCGGCCAAGCGCCGCGGACCGGCCGCTGCCGGGACCATGGTAGTCGGAGCCGCCGGTGACGAGCCGCCCGGCCGACGCGGCCAGCGACTGATATCGCGCAACTGCCGCCTCGTCGTGATCGGGATGATGCACTTCGATCGCGTCCACCCCATCGCCCACGAAGCCGCGCACCAGGTCGTCGCTCTCGATCTTGCCGGGATGCGCGAGCGACGACACGCCGCGCGCGCGCGCGATGCGCTCGACGACGTCGCGCACCGAGGGACCGATGCGCGGCACGAACGCGGGCCGCCCCGTGCCGAGGTAGCGATCGAACGCGTCCGCGATGTCAGACGCGTGGCCGGCGGCGACCAGTGCCTGCGCCACGAGCGGGCGCCCCACCGACGCGTCGCTCCCGATCGTCTTGCCGGCAAGAAGCGCGGACGCGTCCACACCGACGCCCAGGGTCTCGAGCCGCGCGAGAATCTCTGTGACGCGCTGACGCCGCGAAGCGCGCTGCGCCGCGAGAAAGGTGCTCAACTCGGCATCATTCGCGTCGAGAAAATAGCCCAGCACATGGACGTCGCGCCCGTCGTGGATCGCCGTGATCTCGATCCCCGCGATCATCGTGAGCCCGGTGCGAAGCGCGGCGGCCCGTACGGCGTCCACCGCGGCGACGGTGTCGTGGTCGGTGACGGCGAGCGTGTCGATGCCGGCCGCCGCCGCCTCAGCCACGAGCGCGTCGGGAGTGGACCGGCCGTCGGAGGCCGTCGTGTGCAGGTGGAGGTCGATCACGCGGAGCGGCGGCGGCGGCCATCCCGGCGGCGGCGCTGGCGCTCACGTGTGACGAGCGATCGGTACTCGCGGATGAGCAGGTCCCGGTGCACGCGCTCCTCGTCGGCGAACTCGAGGAAGATGCGCTTCCCTTCGGACTCCTCGAAGCGCTCGCCGTATTTCTTGAAGAACTTGTGCGAGCCGCGCTCGCAGCGGATGCCGATGAGCAGCGCGCGGCGATCGTCGCAGCCCTTCTTGAGCTCCTCGGTGCCAGCGGCAAAGAGCCCGTTGGCGGCGCCCTTGAAGAAGAGGAACGTCGGCTGGGCCTCGAGCGACGGGTTGTGCGTGATGAGCTCGCGGTACCGCGCCTCGAGCTTGGCCATGTGCTCCTTCTCCTCGTCGGCGAGGCTCTGGAACACCTTACGGCCGCGGGCGTCGCGCGCGATGCGCGCCGCGCGGGTGTAGAACTCGAGGCCGCTGCGCTCGGTCGCGATCGCAATGCGCAGCGCGTCGCGCGCGAAGACGCTCTCGGCGGTCGCCGCCGGCGCGCTGGCCGCGCGCCCGGTCCGGCAGTTCTCGCAGGTGCCAAACACCTGCAGCACGCTGTGCGCCGGCTCGAACTGGCGCGCGCCGGCCACTTCCTCGATCAGCGCTTCGATGTCCGAGCTCAGAAACTCGAACGACTGGTTGCATGTCTTGCAGATCAGATGGAAATGCCGCGGATGGCGATACGAGTGCTCGAAGCGGAACCGGCCCTCGCCGAAATCCACCTTGCGGGCGATCCCAGCGTCCACCATCCATTGGAGCGTGCGATACGTCGTCGCCCGGCTGACCCGCGCGTCCTCGCGGCGGATCAGCGCAACCAGATCCTCCGCGCTGAGGTGCCCCTCCTGCTGGAGAAACACCCGCACGATGAAATCGCGCTTGCCGGAGCGGCGCCCTCCGACTGGCCGCCGGGTTTCAACGAACTCCGTGGCGGATTGCATGAACGTCCCGGACCCTGCACTTCGGACCTTGGACTTCGGACGAACGAATCAGACGTTGAACGACGAACCGCACCCGCAGGTCGACTTCGCGTTGGGATTCTTGATCGTGAATCCGCCGCCCATGTTGTTGTCGATGAAATCCACTTCCGCGCCCTGCAGGTACCGCAGGCTGATCGGATCGACGAACAGACGCACACCGTTGACCTCGAAAACCTGGTCCGCCGCGGGGTCGCCCTCGCCCTCATCAATCATCAAGCCGTACTGGAATCCCGAACAGCCGCCGCCCTGCACGAAGACCCGCAGCCCGGCGCCCGTCTTGTTCTCTTCGACCAGCAGCTCGTTGATCTTTTCCGCCGCCGCTTCCGTCACGTGAATCATGATCCAATTATACGGCGGGCCGGGGTCACTCGACACCCGGCCCGGTTTCGACAACACTACGGGCCACAAAGGCTCCCCCAGATGTCCGTTCCGGACCCCTTCGATCAATTCGTGGCCGATCGTGTCGCGTCCCGGCTCTTCTCGCACGACTTGTCGGTCTTCTGCCCACCCGACGCACCGGCCGACCGCTCGGCGTTCGTCCGACATCGCCTCGGCTGGCTGACGGCCCCCGGCGGCTTTTCATCGCGCGTGCCGGACCTCGCGAACTTCGCGCACGACTGCTGGGATGAGCAGATCAGACGCATCTACCTGCTGGGCATGGGCGGCAGCAGCCTCGGCGCCGAGGTCCTGCGCGACATGGGCCCCGAGCAGCCGCACGCCCCGAAGCTCACGGTGCTCGACACGACCGACGAACGCACGATTCGGGAAGCGACCGAGACCCTGTCGCCCGCCAACACCTTGTTCGTCGTCGCCAGCAAGAGCGGCGGCACGATCGAGGTCGCCTCGCTCGAGCGCCACTTCTGGACCCTGGTCGAAGAAGCCCTCGGCGAAAAGGCCGGACGGCAGTTCGTGGCGATCACCGATCCGGGCACGGTCCTGGTATCGCTGGCGAAAGACCGCGGCTACCGCCAGAGCTTCTTGAATCCGCCGGATATCGGCGGTCGCTACTCCGTGCTGTCGCTCTTCGGTCTGGTGCCCGGCGCCCTGCTTCGTCAACCCATGGATCGCCTGCTGGAGTCGGCCGAGACGATGGCGACGCGGTGCAAGCGGGATGGCTTCGGCAACCCGGGCCTCGCGTTGGCCGCGTTCATCGCCTCGAACGCCAAAAACGGACGGGACAAACTCACGCTGCTCCTCGAGCCGTCCTTGCAGAGTTTCGGCGCATGGGTCGAGCAGCTGGTCGCCGAGAGCACCGGCAAGGAGGGCCGCGGCGTCCTGCCGATCGTTGGCGAACCCATTGGCAAGCCGTCGGAGTACGGCGACGATCGCGCCTTCGTCGTGATCCGCAGGCCGTGGACGACCGATCTGCAGGAGGTCGGCGCGCGGATGCGGACGGGCGGGCACCCGGTGTTCGAGATCGAGATGGCGACCGACGAGCTTGGCGCCGAGCTCTTCCGGTGGGAATTCGCGACGGCCGTGGTCGGCGCGTCGCTCGGCATCAATCCGTTCGACGAGCCGGACGTCAAGGACGCGAAGCTTCGAACGCAGTCGCAGCTCGAATATCGTCACGCGCGCGCGGCGTTCCGGTTCGATCCGGCGTTGGAGCGCGGGCAGGGCTACTCGCGCCGTGAGGCTGGTCGCGATGCGGGCGTCACGCCGGGCGGTTACGTGGCGGTGCTCGACTATCTCCCGCAGGAACCGCGGCGCGCCGACATCATGTCGCGCCTGCGCGCCGCGCTGCGCGAGCGCACCCACCTGGCCACGACCTATGGGCTCGGGCCGCGGTACTTGCACTCCACCGGTCAGTACCACAAGGGCGGGCCCAACACCGGGCTGTTCCTGTTGTTCACCGCCATCGACGACACGGTGACGCCGGTGCCCGGTACCGACTACACGTTCAGCGCGTTGAAACTCGCGCAAGCGCTGGGCGACTTCGATGCGCTCGCCGCGGCCGGCCGGCACGTCGTCCACTACCACATCGAAGATCCGGGAGCGGACTACAGCGCGGCGCTCGAGAGCGTTCTGCGAGGGTACCGATGAGGATAGGATCGAGGAGCATGCGCCGCACGCTCCTCGTCGGCCTCGCCTTGATCGCCGGTCTGCCGATCGCGGCCGCGCAGCAGCGCGACACGCACAGCCGGTTGTTCCCGCCCGAAGAGCTCGGCATCCTCGAAGGCCCGGATCGCGATGAGTGGCAGCAGCCCGATCGCGTGATGGACGCGCTTGGGATCGCCGACGGCGGCCGAGTCGCGGACCTCGGCGCCGGCGGCGGATGGTTCACGACGCGCCTCGCGCTCCGCGTCGGCCCCAACGGCATTGTTTACGCCGAGGACATCCAGCGCGAGATGATCGAGTCGATCCGGCGCCGCGTCGATCGCGAGGGGCTCCGCAACGTGCGCACGATCCTCGGCGAGCCCGCGGACCCGCGCCTGCCCACCGGCCTGCACGCGGTGCTGATCGTCGACACGTACACGCAGTTCCGCGATCCGGTGGCTGTGCTTCGCAATGCGGGCAAGGCGCTTGGACCCACGGGCCGGCTCGGGATCGTCGATTTCAAGCGGGAGGGATCGGGCGGCCCGGGGCCGGTGCTCGAAGAGCGCATCGCGCCGGAGGCCGTCGAGGCCGACGCCCAGGAGGCCGGCCTCAAGCTCTACAGCCGGGAGACGTTCCTTCGATATCAATATTTGTTGGTGTTCACACGATGAGAACGCCGCCCTTCTCGACCCCGTCGTTCTTCGGGCCCCATTTCGACCGGGTCGGCCGGGCGCTGCAGGAATTCCTGCCGGCCGACAGCACCGAGGTCGTCGTCGACTGCATGCGGTACACGCTGCTCGCACCGTCCAAGCACGTACGGGCGGTGCTCGTGCTGCTCACGGCCGAGCTGTGCGGCAACGTGTCGCGCGCGATGCCGGCAGCATGCGCGATTGAGGCCGTGCATTCGGCGTCGCTCATGCTCGACGACCTGCCGTGCATGGACAACGCGCCGCTGCGGCGCGGGCGGCCGTCGTCTCACTTGACGTACGGCGAGGCGGTCACGATTCTCGCGGCGTTCGGGCTGCTGAACCAGGCGTTCAGCCATATCGCGAAGAGCTACGAGCCGCCGCTGGCGGTGCGGCTGACGTCGCTGATGTCGGGCGCGGTCGGGCTCGACGGCCTCGTCGGCGGCCAGGCCGAGGACGTGCTCGCGACCGAGCGCGCGCTCTCCTTCGAGACACTCGAGAGGATTCACCGGCGCAAGACGGGCGTGTTCTTCAGCGCGGCGGCCGCCGCGGGCGTGCTCTCCGCGGGCGGGTCGTCCGCGGATCTCAACGCGCTCACCAACTACGCGAAGAACCTCGGGCTCGCGTTCCAGATCGTCGACGACCTGCTCGACGTCACGGGCACGACAGCCGAGACGGGCAAGGCCGTGCGCACCGACGTGCGCAAGACGACGTTCGTATCGTTCAGCGGTGTGGACGGGGCGCGCCAGCTCGCCAACGAGCTCTGCGCCACCGCCACGACCGCGCTCGAGCCGTTCGGCGCCCGGGCCCACGCACTGGTGGAGCTGGCGAAGTTCGTCGCCGCGCGGAGACTGTAAGTGGCCGGCCGGCCGGATCAGCGAGTCGACGAGCTGCGCGAACAGCTGCGCGCGCTCGGCTATCTCGACGCGCGCGTGGATCGTTTCGTGCTCGGCGCGGCCGCGCGGCGCGGGAAGCCGATCACGCTCGCGTCGGCCGCGAGCCTTCGCATCGGCGTGCTCGCGGGCGCGCTCCTGGGCCCCGCGGCCGCGATCGGCCTGCGCGCGCGGTCGCCGGGACTGGTCATCAGTACGACCGATGCGGTCGTCCTCGCCGGCTACCTCGCGCTCCTGTTTGGTCTCGCCGCCGGTGTCTTCGCGTTCATCTCGATTCTCACCGCCGGGCAAGCCGTTCGCGGGCTGACGCTCACGCCGGCGTTCGCGCAGCGCGCACGGCGCGCCGCGGCAATCGCGGGCCTGCTCGTGACGACCGGATGCCTTGTGTACCTGACACTCTGGTGGCGCGCCGCGCTCGCCACGACGACGTCGGGCGGACTGGGTGCGACGGCGGCGGCGATCGCGGTGGCTGTCGCGATCAGCCTGCTGCTCGGGCACGGCGTGACCGTGACCGTGCTCGCGTACCTCGCGCGCGTGGGCGGCACGGCGCGCGTTCCTGCCCCGGGGCTGCCGCTGTCCTCGTGGAAGGCGATGCTGCCCGTCGGGCTCATCGCGTTCGCCGGCGCGATGGCGCTGCTGCTGGCGACGGCGTCGGGCGATCTGAGCGGCCGCGACGTGCCCGCGCTGACGGTTGTCTCGACCGCGCAACGGGTCGACGTCATCGCGATCGACGGCGTCGATCGCGCCACCGTGGATCGGCTGCGTGCGGCCGGCCGGCTGCCGGCGTTCGCGCGGTTGCTCGGCCAAAGCGTGGCGACGCTCGCGCCCGAGACCGACCGCGATCCCGCCAAGGTGTGGACGACGATCGCGACGGGACAGCCGCCGGCGCGCCACGGCATCCGCGGGCTCGAGTCGCGGCAGATCGCGGGCGTCGAAGGCCAGTTTCGATCGGAGTCTCGCGTCTGGTCGGCGCTCACGGCCGCGACCGACCTCGTGCGGCTGACGCGTCCGGCGATTGCTTCAGGCGAGCAACGGCTGATTCCGGCGTTCTGGGAGGTGGCGGCGCGGGCCGGACTCCGGACGGCGGTCGTGCACTGGTGGGCGACATGGCCGGCGCCACAGGACCTCGGGATCGTCATCTCCGATCGCGCGATTCTTCGGCTCGAAGCCGGCGGTCCGCTCGACGGCGAGATCGCGCCCGCCTCGTTGTATCAGGCGCTGGCGGGCACGTGGCCGGACCGGCGCGCACGCGCGACCGCGCGCGCCGCTCGCGCCACACCGCTCGACGCGCCAGCCGACATCGCCGCGGTGTTTGCCCGCGCGGCCAACCTCGACGCCACGCTGATCGATCTTGCGTCCGATCCCGTGCTCGGCCCGCTCGACCTGCGCGTCCTCTATCTCCCCGGGCTGGACATCGTGCAGCACTCGCTCTTTGGCGCGGTCGAGGCCGGCGCGATGGCACCGGCGAGCGCCGCCGAACGGCTGAAAGCGCTCGAGCAGTACTACGTCTTTCTCGACGAAGCACTCGCGCAATTCACCGTGGGATCGGATCGTCTGGTCATGCTCGTCGCCGAGCCCGGCCGCGTCGCGCAATCCTCGGCGGGCCTGCTCGCTGTCACCGGCACGCCGGCATCCGCGCAGCATCCCACCGCCGCGGACACCGCGATCGCGCCGACGGTGCTCTACGCGCTTGGCGTTCCCGTGGCGCACGACCTCGCGTCGAGCGCCGTCCCTGATCTGTTCAGCGCGACATTCGTCAGCGCGCATCCGTTGCGCAACGTGTCGACGTATGGATCGCGACGCCTGAAATCCGAGCCGGCGCGGGGGCACACGCTCGATCGGGAAATGATCGAGCGGATGCGGAGTCTGGGGTACATACGGTAATCAAGTTCGAAGTTCAAAGTTCGAAGTTCGAAGTTGCAGGCTGCACGCGTGACTCTCTGCACTTCGAACTTCATACTTCGAACTTCAAACTTGATCGGATCTCGTAATTCGCCAGGCGGCCGGGAGAATCGCCGCCGCGGCCGCCACTTTGACGGTGTCCAGCGCAATGAACGGGAGCAGGCCGCTGGCGAACGCCGCGGTGAGCGTCTGAGAGAAGGCGACCGCGAGCCACGAGACGCCGCCCGCGAAGATGATCGCGAGGCCCAGCAGCATTGCGGCCGCAGACGAGAGATACCGCCGATCCCAGCCCCGCTCGGCGAGCCAGCCGGTGACGAACGCCGCGACGGGATACGCCAGGAGATAGCCGCCCGTAGGGCCCATCAAGCGAAGCGCGCCGGGCGGCAGCGTCACCGACGGCGCGAAGACGGGCAGGCCAGCCGCGCCCGCGAGGAGGTACAGCACCTGCGACAGCGCGCCCAGCCTCGATCCGAGCGCCGCGCCGGCGAGCAGGACGACCATCGGGGTGAGCACGAACGGCACCGCGGTGAACGGCAGCGGCATCGTAAACTGAGCAGCAGCGGCCGTCAGCGACGTCGCAAGCACGACGGCGCCAATCTTGATCTGGGGCGCCAGCGACGAGTGTTTCAGCGAGACGCTGGCGAGCGAACCGGTCGAGGCGTGTGCAGGCATCACGCGGAATTCTAGCCAAATGCGAACAGCGCTGACAATCGCCGGCAGCGACTCGGGCGGCGGCGCTGGCCTGCAGGCCGATCTGAAGACGTTTGCCGCGCACGGCGTCTTCGGCCTGACGGCGATTACGGCCGTCACGGCGCAGAACACCGAGGGTGTCGCGGCCGTGCTGCCGATGCCGCCCGATCTGGTCGCGGCCCAGATCGACGCCGTCGTCTCCGACTTCGGCGCGGGCGCGACGAAGATCGGCATGCTCGCGACCGCGGCGATCGTCGACGTCGTCGCCCGCGCGATCGAGCGGCATCGCCTGACGAACGTCGTCCTCGACACCGTGATGATCGCCAAGGGCGGCGCGCCACTTCTCGACGATGACGCGATCGCGGTGATGCGAGCGCGGCTGCTTCCGCTGGCGGCGGTCATCACGCCGAATATTCCCGAGGCGGAGCGCCTCACCGGCCGCAAGATCTCGAGTGTCGCGGCGATGCGAGACGCCGCACGCGCGCTCATCGCCGCCGGCGCACACGCGGCGGTCGTCAAAGGCGGCCACCTCGACGGGCCCGCCGTCGACGTGTTCTGCGACGGGACGATCGTGGTCGAGCTGTCGGCCGAGCGCGTCTCGACCCGTCACACCCACGGCACCGGATGTACGTTCTCGTCGGCCATCGCCGCTCGCCTCGCGCTCGGGGAAAATCTGCGCGCGGCGGTCGAGGGCGCCAAGGCGTACGTCACGCGCGCGATCACCCAGGCGCCAGGCCTCGGTCACGGCCACGGCCCGGTCCAGCACTTCCCGATCACGCATCGCGCAATAGCGCAATAGCCCAATGACCCAATAGCCCAATAGCCCAATAGCCCAATAGCCCAATTGAGGCGGCTATACTTATCCGATGCGCTTGGCGATCTCGCGCGACGTGCTGTCGCTGGACGCGCTCGGTCGTGAGGTCGAGCGCGACGCGCAGACGCGTGGCGAGGGTTGCGGCGGACTGTGCTCGTTTGTCGGCGTCGTGCGCGCGACCCACAAGCAACGGCGCGTGCGCTACCTGGAATACGAAGCGTTCGAGCCGCTGGCGCTGGCGGCGTTCGGCCAGATCGAGCAGGAAATCGCCCGCGACTGGCCGCACGCGGTGATCGCGATTCACCATCGAGTCGGGCGCCTGGACGTTGGCGAGGCGAGCGTCGTAATCGTCGCGGGCGCCGCACATCGCGCCGAAGCGTTTCAGGCGTGCCGCTACGCGATCGAACGCGTCAAACAGATCGCGCCGGTGTGGAAACACGAGTTCTTCGAGGACGGCGACGCGTGGGTGGAAGGCGCCGTCACCGATCCGAATGACGATCTGGCGCGGCAGGAGGCGCGGCGTCGGGCATGCGCGTAACGGTCCGGCTGTTCGCCCAGCTTCGCGACGCGGCGGGCCTTGGCACCTGGGAAGCCGAGATGCCGGCCGGCGCGATCGTCGGCGACGTCTGGCGCCAGGCGACGACGCGTCATCCGGCCATCGCGCCGTTCGAACGGGCGATCTCCTGTGCCGTCAACGCGACGTTCGCGCGGATGACCCATCCGGTCGCCGACGGCGACGAAGTCGCGTTTCTCCCGCCGGTCTCCGGCGGCTGATGTTCGTGCGATCGAGGATCGTTCACGCCCGATGACCCCACAAGCTGCTGAGAAACTGAAGGCGGCCGAAGCCCGCCACGAGGACCTGATGCGCCTGGTCGCGGATCCTGCCGTGCAGGCGAATCCCGCCACGTATCGCACGCACACGAAGGCGCTGTCGGATCTGCAGCCGCTCATCGACAAGTACCTCGAGTACAAGCGCGTGAATGACGAGCTGACTCAGCTGCGCGAGGTCGCGGCCTCCGGCGACGCCGAGTTGAAGGCACTGGCCGAGGAGGAGATCCCGGGCCTCGAGACGCGGCTCGCTTCGTCCGACGAAGAGCTTCGCGTCCTGCTCATCCCGAAAGATCCCAACGACGACCGCAACATCGTCCTGGAAATCCGCGGCGGCGCCGGCGGCGACGAAGCGGCGCTCTTCGCCGCGGATCTGTTCCGGATGTACTCGCGCTACGCGGAGCGCAAGGGCTGGAAGGTCGACGTGCTGTCGATCAGCGAAACCGGCGTCGGCGGCCTTAAGGAAGTGATTGCGACAATCGAAGGCAAGGGCGTCTACGGCCGGTTCAAGTACGAAAGCGGCGTGCACCGCGTCCAGCGGGTGCCGGCCACCGAAGCCAGCGGCCGCATTCACACGTCGACCTCCACGGTCGCGGTCCTGCCGGAAGCCGAGGAAGTGGACGTCACGATCGATCTGAAGGACCTGCGCGTCGACACGTTCTGCTCGAGCGGCCCAGGCGGGCAGAGCGTCAACACGACGTACTCGGCCGTGCGCATCACGCACCTCCCCACCGGACTCGTCGTGTCGCAGCAGGACGAGAAGTCGCAGGTCAAGAACCGCGCGAAAGCGTTGAAGGTCCTGCGGGCGCGGCTCTACGAGATCGAGATGCGCAAGCAGCAGGACGCCATCGCGAGCGAGCGCAAGGGCCAGGTCGGCACCGGCGACCGTTCCGAGCGGAGCCGCACCTACAACTTCAAGGAAAACCGGATCACCGACCATCGCATCAACTTCACGATGCACCAGCTCACCGACGCGCTCGATGGGGAGCTCGATCCGATCATCGACGAGCTCGTCGCGCGCTCGCAGGGGCTGTGACCTTTGCCGAGTGGGTGGCCGAGGCGAGCCGCCTGCTGACCGCAGCCGGCCGCGACGAGCGCGAGAGCCGTCTCGATGCCGCGCTGTTGGCTCGCTGGCACCTGGGGTGGCCAATGGCGCGCTGGCTCGTGAATCTCGGCGAGCAAGCGCCGGCGGACTTCGCGGCCGCTGTCGCGCCATTGCTCGCGCGGCGCGCGCGCGCCGAGCCGATCGCCTACCTCACCGGCGAGCGCGAGTTCTTCGGCCGGACATTTCGCGTCACTCCTGACGTTCTCATCCCGCGGCCCGAAACCGAGCTCGTCGTCGAGGAAGCGCTGGCGTGCGTGACGAAGCTGCGGACCGATTCAGCGAACCTACCGCCGCCGCTGGTCCTCGACGTGGGCACCGGCAGTGGCTGCATCGCGATCACGATCGCACTCGAGCAGCCGCCGGTGCGCGTCGTCGCGACCGACATCTCCGATGCCGCATTGGCGGTTGCAATGGACAACGCGCGCCGGCTGGACGCCGCCGACCGCGTCACGTTTCGACACGGCCCCCTGATGGCCGACTGGAATGAGCCCGCTGACCTGATCGTCTCGAACCCGCCATACGTGGCCGGCGCAGATCGCGGTGCGCTGCCGGACGACGTCGTCCGCTACGAGCCTGCGACCGCGCTCTTCGGTGGTGAAGACGGGCTCGACGTGATCCGCGCGCTGATTCCGGCCGCGGCCGCGGCCCTGGTGCCCGGCGGCTGGCTCGTCATGGAAGTGGGTTTGGGACAGGCCGACGAGGTCCAGCGGTTGATTCGGGACGCGCCGGGCCTGGATGTCGTCCGTCTGCGTGCCGATCTGCAGCGCATCCTGCGAGTGGTCGTCGCCAGACGGTCGGAGTCATAATGCCCGCATGTCGTCGTGCCTGTTCTGTCGAATCATCAGCGGCGAGATTCCGTCGAAGAAGTTGTTCGAGGACGATCACCTGGTCGCCTTCGCGGACATCGCGCCACAAGCGCCTTTCCACGCGCTCGTCGTCCCGCGCCAGCACGTGGCGACGCTCAATGACCTCGGGCCGCAGCACGACGCGCTCGTCGGCGAGATGGTGAGGCGCGGCGCGGCGCTCGCGAAGGAGCACGGCTACGCGGAGCCGGGCTATCGGACGGTGTTCAACTGCAATGCCGACGCGGGCCAGGCGGTGTTTCACATCCACCTGCACGTGCTCGCGGGACGAAAGCTCAGCTGGCCGCCGGGGTAATGGGAAGTTTGAAGTTTGAAGTTTGAAGTTTGAAGTCTGAAGTTCGAAGTTAGAAGTTCGAAGTTAGAAGTTCGCAGGGACTTCGAGCAAATAGCGGCCGCCGTCGGGATCGGCCCAGAAGTCGACGACGCGATAGCCGCGCGCGAAGTACCCCCGGAACACTTCGCGCACCGCGAGGCGCCACGCCAGGGCGCGACTGGCGTCGGACCGCTGCATCTCCGTGAAACCCGCCGGAATCGAGACGAGCACGCGGCGAGCGTCCAACTCCAACCGAGGGGCTGACGGCCCGCCGGCGACGGACTCGAGCGCCGCCGGAGCGCTTGCGACCTCGGCGCTCCGGACGACGGGCGGCGCGTCCTGCGCGCGCGCGATCCGGCGCTCGACGTGCGGACGACGAATCCACCATTCGACGACCAATCGATCGGTCGGCGTGCCGAGGTGCAGTGGCCCGACCATCTGGCCATACGCGTCGACGAGATACGTCGACGACGTGCCGCCGAGCATCGCGATGTTGAGGTGCGCGTTGGCGGCCTGGAGGGGATCGAACGTCCACTCGATGAGATCCACGCCCGCGGCAAGCGCCCGATCGCGCTGCGCCAGCTTGAGATCCCGGCCAACGCCCCGTCCGCGCACGTCCGGCAGCACGCCCAGCATGTGCGACCAGTGCGTGGGCGCGCCATCGCGCACGCCGGGCATCGACCAGACGAATCCGACGAGGCGCGGGCCATCGAGCGCGCCAATCAGGATGCCGCCTCGCTTGGCGGAGACCAACAGCACGGACGCCGGCACGATCTCGCCGTCGCGGCCCCACACGGCTTCCTGCACGCGCACCACCTCGCGGCAGGACGCGATGTCCGTGAGATCACGCAGGACGATCACGTGTCACCAGTCCGACCAGCTCCGAGAGCGAATGGATCACCTCGACCCCCGCGTCGATGGCGGCCGGCTCGTGGACCGGGCCGCGCGCGAGCAGGATGCCGCGCATGCCGACTTCGCGCGCGCCCGCCACGTCGTGCGCGAGGCTGTCGCCAACCATCGCGGCGTCGGATGCCGGCACCTGCATGAGGTCGAGCGCGGCGCGGAAGATCGTCGGGTGCGGCTTCATATAACCGTGATCCGAGGACGAGACGGTGACCGCGATCAACCCCTCGAGCTCGAAGTGCGACTGAAACGACTCGAGCGGCCGGTGCGAGTTGGAGATGAGGCCGAGGCGGACGCCGCGCGCATGCAGCGCCCGCAGCGAGTCCGCCACGTCGTCGTAGAGCGAGAAGTGATGATGCTCGGCCCAGTCGTCGTAGATCTCGCGCGCGACCGTCTCGACGGCCGGACCGGCGCCGCCCATCAGCTCGATGATGCGGCGCGTGTAGGCGACGAAGAGCGCCGGGTCGTACAGCCGGTCGGCCGAATCGAGCGCGCCCGCCGCGCCGGCCACGGCCGCCTCGAACCGCGATGGATCGACCCGGATGCCGTGCCGGGCGCAGCTGGACTCGTATCCTGAGGCCTGGAACCGTGGACCGGGCAGGATCAGGGTGAAATCGACGTCGAAGAAGACGGCAGCGGTCGGAGCCACCGGTCCAATCTTATAAAATGTGAGATTCGGTCACCCGATGCGAGACTGGAAGGACACGCTCAATCTCCCGCGGACGGATTTCCCGATGAAGGCGAATCTGCCCGCCACCGAGCCACGCACCGTGGCGCGCTGGGACGCGATGGATCTGTACGCGCGAATCCGCGCCCGCCGCCGGGGCCAGCCCAAGTACGTCCTGCACGACGGGCCGCCCTACGCCAACGGCGAGATCCACACGGGCCACGCGCTCAACAAGATCCTGAAGGACATGATCGTCAAGTGCCGGTCGATGGCCGGCTTCGACGCGCCGTATGTCCCGGGCTGGGACTGCCACGGCCTGCCAATCGAGCTCAACGTCGAGCGCGAGCGGGCCGGCGCGGTGAAGGATCGGTCGCCGGTGGCGTTCCGGCGCGCGTGCCGCGAATTCGCCGCGAAGTTCGTCGACTCGCAGCGGGAAGACTTCAAGCGCCTCGGCGTGCTGGGCGACTGGGCGAACCCGTATCTGACGATGGCGCCCGATTTCCAGGCGGCGATCGTGCGGGCGCTCGGGAAGTTCGTCTCGCGCGGCCTCGTCTACAAGGGCAAGAAGCCCGTCCACTGGTGCCTGCGCGATCGCACGGCGCTCGCGGAAGCCGAGGTCGAGTACGAGCCGCACACGTCGCCGTCGATCTACGTGGAATTTCCACTGTCGCCGAACGACCACGGCACGCTGGCCGGGCGCGTGCCGGCGCTCGCGGGCCGCGACGTCACGGTGCTCATCTGGACGACGACCCCGTGGACGATTCCGGCGAATCTGGCGATCGCGTTCCATCCCGACGTCGACTACGGCGCGTATGAGCACGAAGGCCGAGCCGTCATCCTGGCCGAAGCGCTGGCTGAGACGGTCGCGACGGTCACGGGGCGCCATCTCGGCCCGAAGGTCGCGTCGTTCAAAGGCACGGCGATGGAGCGCGTGCAGTTCCGGCATCCGCTCTACGAGCGCGACTCGCTCGGGGTGCTTGCGGACTACGTGACGCTCGATCAAGGCACGGGCGTGGTGCACACGGCACCTGGCCACGGCGCGGACGACTTCCGTACGGGCGTGAAGTACGGCCTCGACATCTACGCGCCGATTGGCCACGACGGCAGGTTCCTGCCCGACACCGGCGTCGTCGGCGGGTTGAAGGTCTTCGAAGCGAATCCGGTGGTCGAGAACGCGCTCGAGGAGCGCGGGCGCCTGTGGCACCGCGCGAAGGTCGAGCACTCGTATCCGCACTGCTGGCGGTGTCATCAGCCGGTCATTTTCCTGGCGACCCCGCAGTGGTTCATCAGCATGGACGGGCTGCGCGAGGCGGCGATCTCGGAAGCCAACGGCGTTCGCTGGATCCCGGAGTGGGGCCGCGAGCGCATGACGGGCATGTTCCTGACGCGGCCGGACTGGTGCATCTCGCGCCAGCGCTCGTGGGGCGTGCCGATCCCGGCGGTCGTCTGCCAGGGCTGCGGCGAGTCGCTGCTGACGGCGCCGCTCATCGAGCGCGCCGCGACGATCTTCGAAACTGAGAACGCCGACGCGTGGTACGAACGGCCGATCGAGGCCTTCCTGCCCGACGGCTTCACGTGCGACAAGTGCGGCGGCACGGCGTTCGAGCGCGAGCGCGACATCCTCGATGTGTGGTTCGACTCGGGATCGAGCCACGAGGCGGTGCTGGCGCGTCGGCCAGAGCTGACGTGGCCCGCGGACATGTATCTCGAGGGCACGGATCAGTATCGGGGCTGGTTCCAATCGTCGCTGCTCGTCGCGGTCGGCACGCGCGATCGCGCGCCGTATCGCGAGTCGCTCACGCACGGCTTCATCGTCGACGAGCAGGGACGCAAGATGTCCAAGTCGCTCGGCAACACGATCGTGCCGCAGCAGGTGATGAAGGACAGCGGCGCCGATGTCCTCCGGCTGTGGGTGTCGATGGTGGACTACCGCGACGAGCTGCGGCTGGGCAAGTCGGTGCTCGCGCGCACGATCGAGGCGTACCGCAAGATCCGGAACACGTTCCGGTATCTGCTCGCGAACCTGTACGACTTCGATCCAGCGCGCGACGCGGTGCCGGCGGCGCGGCTGCTCGAGGTCGATCGATTCGCGCTGGCGCTGTACGCACAGGTCGCGGAGGAATCTGTCCGCGCGTACGAGGCCTACGAGTTCCAGCGGATTTTTCAAGCGATCAACGAGCTCGTGACGGTCGATCTCAGCGCGTTCTACGTCGACGTGTCGAAGGACCGGCTCTACACGTTCCGCGCCGATTCGGTCGAGCGCCGATCGGCGCAAACGGCGCAGTACGTCATCGCGGACGGCCTGGCCCGGCTGCTGGCGCCGATCCTGTCGATGACGGCCGACGAGATCTGGCTGAGCCTGCCCGGCGCGCGCGACGAATCGGTGCATCTGGCGGAATTTCCGCGAGGCCTCGACGTGTGGCGTGATACCGATCTCGAAGCGCGCTGGACGCAGCTGCGCGAGCTGCGGGCCGCCGTCAATGGCCAGCTCGAAGTGGCGAGAGTCGCGAAGACGATCGGCAGCAGCCTCGAGGCCCACGTCACGCTCCGCGTGGCCGCGGACGATCCGCTGGCGGGCCTGCTCGCGACGCACAAGGACGATCTGCCGATGCTGTTCATCGTCTCATCGGTCGACGTCGTGGCGGGTTCGGGCGCGCTCGCGATCGAGGTCGCGCACGCCCCCGGCGACAAATGCCCGCGCTGCTGGCGGTTTGTCACCGAAACAATGACATCGGGAGATCTCGTGGGATTGTGTTTGCGTTGCGCCGACGCCGTGGGAGACGTGGTTGCTTCCTCAAACTGACGAGCCGGCCATCGTCGCGCCACCCGTCCCGGCTGCCGTCGAGGCGCCGGCGAACGCCACGGGCTTCGCGAGCTTCAAGATCTACTGGTGGCTGAGCGCCGTCGCGGTCATTGTCGATCAGGCGGCGAAAGCGCTCGTGCGAGCGAAGCTGCCGCTCTACGAGAGCCGGACGGTCATCCCGGGCGTCGTGGATTTGATTCACGTCCACAACGAGGGCGTGGCGTTCGGGTTGCTCAACGACACGAGCTTGCCGTTCAAGGGCTGGCTGACGACAGCGCTGGCCGCGCTCGCGCTCGTTGGCATCGGGTTCTACGCGCGCCACGTGCGTCCAGAGGAGCGCCTCGCGCGAATTGGCCTGTCGCTGATCCTCGGCGGCGCGATCGGCAATCTGGCCGACCGTCTCCGCCAGAGCTACGTCATCGATTTCATGGACGTGTACTTTCGGGGTTGGCATTTCTGGGCGTTCAATGTTGCCGACGCGTGCATCACGATCGGCGCGATTCTCGTCTTCGTGGATTTGCTCTTCGTGACTCGTCACCATGCATCCCATACTGTTTGAAATCGGCGGCTGGCCAGTCTATTCCTACGGCGTCCTGCTCGCGCTCGCCTACCTGGCCGGACTGCAGTTAGCCGTCATCCGTGCACGTCGAGCCGGCCTCGACGCGACGAAGGTGATGGACTTCGGCATCTACCTCATCATCGCGGCGCTCGTCGGCGCGAAGCTGATGCTCATCGTCGTCGACTGGCGGCACTTTCGCGCGCAGCCGGGCGAGCTCCTGTCGCTCGTGCGGGCGGGTGGCGTGTTCTACGGCGGGCTGATTGCGGCGTTCGTCACCGGCCTGTTGCTGATCCGGCGCTACCGGTTGCCGATGTGGAAGACCGCCGATCTGATCGCGCCGGGCATCGCGCTCGGCCACATCGTCGGGCGGTTCGGCTGCCTGCTGGCCGGGTGCTGCTTCGGCCGGCCGACGGACGTGCCGTGGGCGATCACGTTCACGGACCCCGTGGCCTACGCCAATGCCGGCACGGACCTCGGCACGCCGCTGCACCCGACGCAGCTCTACGACGCGGGGGCGGAGCTCTTGATCCTGGTGCTGCTGCTCGTGAGCGAGCGGCGCGGCAAGCCGTTTGCGGGCCGCACGTTCTGGCTGTACATGCTGCTCTACGCGATCTCGCGCTACATCATCGAGTTCTATCGCGGCGACCCGCGCGGCGTGATCTTCGGCATGTCGACATCGCAGTTCGTCTCGCTCCTCGTCGCGCCGTTGAGCCTCGTGATGCTCTGGCGGCTGAACCGGCGCGAGGTGCGCGACGACGAGATGACGCCGGGAGTAGTTTTACGCAAAACGTAAAACTACTCCCGGCGTCATTTTCTTTCGTCGCGTCGGACCAGGACTCGGGCTGGCGCCTGGATCAGTTCCTCACGGCCCGTCTGCCCGAGGTTTCGCGGGCTCGGGTCCAGAAGCTCATCGCCGACGGGCACGTCCGCATCGGGCGCGGCAAGATTCGTCCGGGGCTGGCAATCACGCCCGGACTCACGATCGACGTCGACGTGCCGGCGCCTCGCCCCGCGGTGCCACGCGCCGAAGCGCTCCCGCTCACGATCCTTTACGAAGACGACGACCTGGTGGTCGTCGACAAGCCGGCGGGAATGGTCGTGCACCCGGCGGCCGGGCACGCGGCGGGCACGCTCGTCAACGCGCTCCTGCACCACGTCACCGGCCTGAGCGGCATTGGCGGCGAGACGCGGCCGGGCATCGTGCATCGCCTCGACCGCGGAACGTCGGGCGTGATGGTCGTGGCCAAGCACGATCGCGCGCATCGCGAGCTCGCGCGGCAATTTCACGATCGCGAGGTTGGCAAGGAGTACATCGCGCTGGTGTGGGGCACGCCGCGCCCCGGGCAGGTGCTCGACACCGCGATCGGACGCGATCCGCGGCACCGCCGCCGGATGTCGAGCCGATCGCGCCGCGCGAAGCCGGCGACGTCGCGGATCCTGAGCGTCGAACCGCACCGGGACGTCTCGCTCGTGCGCGTGACGATTGGCACGGGCCGGACGCATCAGATCCGCGTCCACCTGAGCGAGGCGGGCCACTCCGTCATCGGCGATTCGGTCTACGGCCGCTCGCCGCGGAAGCTGCCGGCGCCGCTCTCGGCGCTTGCCGGCGTCGACCGTCCGTTCCTGCACGCCGCGCGATTGACGTTCACGCATCCGTCGACGGGCCGGTCGATGACGTTCGACGCGCCCCTGCCTGCCGATCTTCAGTCGCGCCTCGACGGGCTCTCACGGGGCACGCGATGAGCGCGCGCCGATCGATTCCGCGCTTGCGCCGGCGGCGCGTGGCGTTTGCCGGGCGGATCTTCCGCGTCGAACGCGACACGGTGTCGCTCGGCCGCGGCCGCACGGCGACGATGGACGTCGTGCGCCATCGAGGATCGGTCGTGCTGATCCCGCAGCCGTCGCGCGATCGCGTGATTCTGATCCGCCAATACCGCTACGCGATCTCCCGCTGGATCTGGGAGCTCCCCGCCGGGTCGCTCGAACCGGGCGAGCGGCCGGCGGCGGCGGCGCAGCGCGAGTGCGAGGAAGAAATCGGCCTCCGGCCGGGTACGGTGCGCCGCCTCGGGATGTTCTATCCGACGCCGGGATTCTGCGACGAACGGATGATCTTCTTCCGCTGCACGGATCTGCGGCGGCCCGCGCACCCGACCGCCGGCGACGCCGACGAGCAAATCGAGCCGCGCGCGATGTCCGTCGCCCACGCGTGGCGCCTGGTGGCGCGCGGAGAAATCATCGACATGAAAACAGTTCTCGGATTAACCTTGATGGAGTCAGGGCGCGGTAAGCGGCCAGGGGCACGCCGGGCGTAAACACTGAAGTCGCCACGGCCTGAGGTCTTCGAGGTTCACATCTGTGTCACGACAATCGGTAGGGTTCGTCGTTCAACGAGTAGCGACGGCCGTTGCCGGCCTGTCGCTCATACTACAACTCGGTTCGTGCTCGCGCGGCACGGGCGTCGCTGAAGCGCAAAGCCAGGGGGCCGGACGCGGTGGCGGACGCGGCGACGCCGCGGTGCCGGTCACGACCGCGCGCGCGATCGAGAAGCCGGTGCCCGTCGAGGTGACGACGATCGGGACCGGCGAGGCGCTCTCCACCGTCGACGTGCGCGCGCAAGTCGCCGGACCGCTGCTGAGCGTGCAGTTCACCGAAGGCCAGGACGTTCAGCAGGGCCAGCTGCTCTTCACGATCGACCCGCGGCCGTTCGAGGTCGCGGTGCAGCAGGCGGAAGCCGCTGTCGCGAAGGATGAGGCGCAGGCCAAGGGCACGGAGAACACGCGCGCGCGCAACGAGGATCTGTTCAAGCGAGAACTGCTGTCGCGATCGGACTACGACGCGTCCGTGACGGCCGCCACCGGTGCGGCCGCCATGGTGCTCGCCGATAAAGCCGCGCTCGAAAGCGCGAAGCTGCAGCTGCAGTACACGAAAATTCTCGCGCCAGTGTCCGGCCGGACGGGCGCGCTGCTCGTCCACCAGGGCAGCCTCGTCCGCAGCACCGACACGTCGCCGCTGGTCGTCATCAATCAGATCGCGCCGATTCGCGTCGCGTTCGCCGTGCCCGGCCAGTACCTCGCGACGATCCGCGCTGAACAAGCCAAGGCCCCGCTCGTCACGGACGCGAGGATGCCCGGCTCTTCCACGGCCTCGAAGGGCAGCGTCTCCTTCATCGACAACACGATCGACGCGACCACGGGCACGATCAAGCTCAAGGCGACGTTCCCGAACACGAATCACGAGCTGTGGCCGGGCGCGCTCGTCGAAGTCAAGATGCGCTTGTCCGTGGACCCGCACGCGATCGTCGTCCCGGCCGGCGCTGTCCAGAACGGCCAGCAGGGACAATTCGTGTTCGTCGTCGCGGCGGACCGCACGGTGAGCATGCGGCCCGTGACCATCGCGCGGACGAACGGCGATGACGCAGTGGTGAGCAGCGGGTTGAAGGTCGGCGAGGAAGTCGTGACCGACGGCCAGCTTCGCCTGGTCCCGGGCTCGCGGATCTCGGCGAAGGGCGCCGACAAGAGCGGCTCATGAACTTTGCGACGCTCTTCGTCCGGCGGCCGGTCGCGACGACGCTGATCCAGCTGTCGCTGATCTTGTTCGGCATCATCGGCTATCGCGCGCTGCCGGTCAGCGACCTGCCGACCATCGACTACCCGACGATCCAGGTGAACGCCAGTCTGCCAGGCGCCAACCCCGACACGATGGCGGCGGCCGTCGCGACGCCCCTCGAAAAGCAGTTCTCGACGATCCCCGGCGTCAGCCAGATCACGTCGACGAGCAGCATGGGCAGCACGTCGATCACGCTCCAGTTCGAGCTCGATCGCAGCATCGACGCCGCCGCGCAGGACGTGCAGACGGCGATCTCACGCTCGACGCGTCAGCTGCCGCCGGGCATGCCGGCGCCGCCCTCGTACAACAAGGTGAATCCCGCCGACCAGCCGATCTTCTATCTGGCGATGAGCTCGCCGACGCTTCCGCTGTCCCAGGTGGACGAGTACGCGGAGACGACGCTCGCGCAGCGCATCTCGATGGTGGACGGCGTGGCGCAGGTCAACGTCTTCGGCGCGCAGAAGTTCGCGGTCCGCATCGACCTCGACCCGATGCAGCTCGCGTCGCGCCGGATCGGCGTCGACCAGGTGGCGACCGCCATTCAGAGCGGCACGGCCAGCCGGCCGACGGGCACGCTCTACGGCCGAGACAAGAATTTCACGGTGTTCGCGCAAAACGGCCAGCTCTTTTCCGCCAAGGAATTCGGCCCGCTCATCGTGGCCTACTCGGGCGGCCGGCCGGTGCGGCTGGAAGAAATCGCCCACGTCTACGACGGCGTGGAGAATGACAAGACGGCGAGCTGGGTCGGCGACACGCGCGCGATCTACCTCTCGGTCCAGCGCCAGCCGGGCACGAACACGGTCGAGGTCGTGGACGCGATCAAGGCGCTGATGCCGACGCTGCAGGCGCAGCTGCCGGCGTCGGTCCAGGTCGCCATCCGGTCCGACCGGTCGAAGTCGATTCGTGAGTCGGTGCACGACGTCAAGTTCACGCTCGTGCTGACGGTCGCGCTCGTCGTCATGGTGATCTTCCTCTTCCTGAGGAACCTGTCGGCGACGCTCATTCCGAGCCTGGCGCTGCCGGCGTCGATCGTGGGCACGTTCGCCGCGATGTTCCTGCTCGGCTACAGCCTCGACAACCTGTCGTTGATGGCGCTCACGCTCGCGGTCGGGTTCGTCGTCGACGACGCGATCGTCATGCTCGAGAACGTCGTGCGGCACATGGAGCTCGGCGAGTCGCCGATGGAAGCGGCGCTGAAGGGCGCGCAGGAAATCGCGTTCACGATCATCTCGATGACGCTGTCGCTCGTCGCGGTGTTCATCCCCGTGCTGTTCATGGGCGGCATCGTCGGCCGACTGCTGCACGAGTTCGCGGTGACGATCAGCATCGCGATCCTGGTCTCGGGCTTCGTGTCGATCAGCCTCACGCCGATGCTGTGCGCGCGCTGGCTCCGCCCTGGCACGCACCTGCGCCACGGGCGGGCCTACATGGTCATCGAACGGTTCTTCGAATGGGGCCGCGAATCGTACGGCTGGACGCTGCGCGCGACGCTCAAGCACAAGGCCGTCACGCTCGTCATCTCGATCCTGCTCATCGGCGTCACCGCCTATCTGTTCGTCATCATCCCGAAGGGCTTCATCCCGTCGGTCGACACCGGCAACATCACGGCGACGACCGACTTCGCGCAGGGCATCGGATTCGATGCGATGGCCGCGCACCAGAAGCAGGTCGCCGACATCGTCAAGGCGGACCCGAACGTCCTGATGTTCACGTCGAACATCGGGATGGGCGGCGGCGGGAGCAGCAACCAGGGGCGGCTCAGCATCGACCTCAAGCCGCTCGGCGAGCGCAAGCTGTCGGCCGACGACGTCATCAACGAGCTGCGGCGCAAAGTCGCCGTCGTCCCGGGTGTGCGCGTGTTCCTGCAGAACCCGCCCGCCATCCGCATCGGTGGCCAGATGACGCGCAGCCTGTATCAGTACACGCTGCAGGGCAATGACACGACCGAGCTCTTCACGTACGCCCCGAAGCTCGAGGCAGCGATGCACTCGATCCCCGGCCTGGTGGACGTCTCGAGTGACCTGCAGCTGGCCAATCCGCAGGTCAATGTGCAGCTGGATCGCGACCGGATTGGCGCGCTCGGGTTGACCGCCGACCAGGTCGAGGCGGCGCTCGCCAACGCCTATAGCACGATTCAGGTGTCGACGATCTACGCGCCGACCAACGAGTATCAGGTGCTGATGCGCGTCGCCCCGAAGTACCAGGACCGGCCCGAGGCGCTGTCGCTGCTCTACGTCCGATCCGCAAGCGGCGCGCTGGTGCCGCTCGACTCGGTCGCGAGCTTCAAGCCGGGCGTCGGTCCGCAGCTCATCAACCACACGGGGCAGATGCCGTCGGTCACCTTGTCGTTCAACCTGGCGCCGGGCGTTTCGCTCGGCGACGCGACGGTCGCGGTGCAGAACGCCGCGCGCGATATTCTGCCGGCGACAATCGTCGGAAGCTTCCAGGGCACGGCGCAGGCGTTCCAGGACTCAGTCACCGGGCTCGGCGTCATCCTGATCATGGCGATCTTCGTGATCTACGTCGTGCTCGGGATTCTGTACGAGAGCTTCATCCATCCCATCACGATTCTCTCGGGCCTGCCGTCGGCGGGCCTGGGCGCCCTCGTGACGCTCCTGCTCTTCCGCGTCGATCTCAACCTGTACGCGTTCGTCGGCGTCATCATGCTGGTTGGCCTCGTGAAGAAGAACGGCATCATGATGATCGACTTCGCCATCGAAGCGCAGCGCAACCAGGGCGCCTCGGCGCACGACGCCATTCACGAAGCTTGCATGGTCCGCTTCCGGCCGATCATGATGACGACGATGGCGGCGCTGGTGGGCACGCTGCCAATTGCGATGGGGCTGGGAGCGGGCGCGGAATCGCGCCAGCCGCTGGGCCTGGCGGTCGTCGGCGGACTCATCGTCTCGCAGACGTTGACGCTCTACATCACGCCGGTGTTCTACCTGTACATGGAAGGCTTCGCCGCCCGCCTGTCGCGAAAGCGGCGCCGGCCCGTACCGGTGGCGGCGAAGACGCATGTGGCGTAAGGGCGGATCAAGTTCAAAGTTCGAAGTTTGAAGTTCGAAGTGCAGAGGATCGCGCGTGCCTGGCGTGATCTTCCGAACTTCAGACTTCTGACTTCGAACTTCGAACTTGATCGTCGCTCGCGCCTACGCGAGGCTCAGGCGCGAGCGCTCCTCGTGGATCGGCGTGACGCTCGACGCGCTTGCGCGAACCGCGGGCTGGAGAGCGAGGCGCAACACCTCGTCCATTTCGTCGACGTAGTGCACCGTGAGGCCGTGGCTCAGCTCTTCGCCGAGGTCCTCGCGCACGTTCTTCTCGTTCTGCCGCGGCAGAATCACTTCGTGCACGCCATGGCGCCGCGCGGCCAGCACTTTTTCCTTGATGCCGCCCACGGGCAGGACGCGTCCTGAGAGCGTGATCTCGCCCGTCATCGCGACGTCACCGCGGACCGCCCGTCCGGTGAGCGCCGAAGCGAGCGCCGCGACCATCGTCACACCGGCCGACGGCCCGTCCTTCGGGATCGCGCCCGACGGCACGTGCAGGTGGATTTCCGAGTCCTTGTAGAACTGCGGATCCACGCCGTACCGCGGCGCGTTGGCGCGGAACCACGAGAGGGCGATGCGCGCCGACTCCTTCATGACGTCGCCCAGGTGGCCAGTGAGCGTCAGCTGGCTGCCGCCGGCCATGCGAGAGGCCTCGACGAACAGCACGTCGCCACCGACCGGCGTCCAGGCGAGGCCAATCGCCACACCGGGGTCCTTGGTCCGATCCTTCATCAGCTCGTCGAGGTAGAGCGGCGCGCCGAGCAGTTCCTCGACGACCTGCGGCGTCACTTCGACCGCCGCCGAGACGCCTTCCGCCTGACGCCGGGCGAGCTTGCGGCAAATGGCGCCGATTTCGCGCTCGAGCTGCCGGACGCCCGCCTCGCGTGTGTAGCCCTGGACAATCCGGCCGAGCGCCTCGTCGGTGAACGTCACCTGGGCCTCGGTGAGCCCATGATTGGCGATTTGCCGCGCAACCAAGTGGTCGCGCGCGATGCGCCGCTTCTCGGGCTCGGTGTAGCCCGGGAGCTCGAGCACTTCCATGCGGTCGCGCAGCGGCGCCGGAATGGTGTCGAGCACGTTGGCCGTCGTGATGAACAGCACCTCCGACAGGTCGAACGGGACATCGAGGTAGTGATCACGGAACGTGTTGTTCTGCTCCGGGTCGAGGACCTCGAGGAGCGCTGACGCGGGATCGCCGCGGAAGTCTGCACCGAGCTTGTCGATCTCGTCGAGGATGAACACCGGGTTGCGAGACTCGGCGCGGCGCAGGCCCTGAATAATCTGGCCGGGCAGCGCGCCGATGTACGTCCGGCGATGGCCCCTGATCTCGGCCTCGTCGCGCATGCCGCCGAGCGACACGCGGACGAACTTGCGGCCGAGCGAGGTCGCGATCGACCGCGCGAGCGACGTCTTGCCGACGCCTGGAGGGCCGACGAAGCACAGGATCGGGCCCTTCATGTCGGGCTTGAGCTTGCGGACCGCGAGGTACTCGATGATGCGGTCCTTCGCGCGATCGAGGCCCGAGTGATCCGCGTCGAGCACGCCCTTGGCCTTGACGAGATCGATGACCTCGTCGGTGCGCTTGGCCCAAGGCAGCGCCACGAGCCAGTCAATGTAGGTCCGCGCGACGGTGTATTCGGCGGCCGCGACCGGCATCTTGGCGAGCCGATCGAGCTCGCGCAGCGCTTCCTTCTGGACGTCCTCGGGCATGCCGGCCGCCAGGATCTTCGCGCGCAGCTCGTCGCTCTCGCGGGCCTGCTCGTCGCCCTCGCCGAGCTCCTTCTGGATCGCCTTCATCTGCTCGCGCAGGAAGTACTCGCGCTGGTTCTTGCCGACCTCGGACTGCACCTGCGACTGAATCTTCGAGCCGAGCTCGAGGACCTCGAGCTCCTTCGTCAGGATGCGGTTGAGCTGGTCCATGCGCGCGCGCACGTCCGACGTCTCGAGCAGCTCCTGCTTGGTCGCGGTCGGAATCGACGTGAGGCTCGACGCGACGAAATCGGCGAGCCGGCCCGCGTGGGTGATGTTCGCCGCGAGCGCCGTCAGGTCGTCGGACAGCACCGGCGAGAGGGACACGACTTTCTCGAAGTTCGCGCGGACGTTCCGCTGGAGCGCGTCGACTTCGATCGTGTCGGTGTCGCGGACGACTTCCGGCGCTTCCGAGACCTCCGCGCGCAGGTACGGCCGCGTCGCGGTGAGCTTCGTCAGCTGGATGCGCCCGAGCCCCTGGACGATGAGCCGGAGGCTGCCGTCGGGCAGCTTGAACATCTTGTGAATGTGCGTGAGCGTGCCGGTCGAGTAGAGATCGGCCTGCCCCGGATCCTCGTGGGTCGGATCGCGCTGGGTGAAGACGCCGATCAGCTTGCCGCCGGCGATGGCCTCGTCGACCAGCTTGACCGAGCTCTCGCGCGCCACGGCCAACGGCATGAACGAGTTGGGGAAGAGCACCGTGTCGCGCAGAGGGAGCACGGGCACCTCAGCCGGTACCGTGTACGACCGCTCACCGGCGCTGTATGCGCGCGTGGTTTCTTCGGTCATAGAACCCTCCTCGCCTGAACGGAGGCCGCGCGCACGCGCGCGGCCCCTGAATGCCCGGGCTGCTGGTCGCGCTCTCGCGCGACGGCAGCCTGCGTAAGCTCTGTGCGGGAATGTGCGGGCGATGGTCGCACAGACCCGCCAACAGCGGAGCCTGCACGAAGCCAAAGATCGGTGAAGGACGCCGTCGTCAGTTCAAATCGATCAGGAAGCCCGCGGACCGTCGCTGCGACTGCTGACGCTGTCGCCGCTCGGCCACTTCCCTGGCTTCCTCGCAGTCCTTGCAGCGTACCGCGAACGGCAGCGCTCGCAACCGGCGCTCCGAGATCTCGTCGCCGCATTCGAAACAATACCCGAACGTGCTTTCCTCGAGTCGGAACAACGCCTCCTCGATTTTGTGCAGCGTTTCGGACTTCATCTGGATCAGCGCAAACTCGATGTCGTCCTGGATGTCCGCCTCGGATGTCTCCGCTGCGTCGAGCACGCCTTGCCCTTCACCGGAAGCTCCCTCCGCCCGGACGTCCCGCATCTTCTCCTGAACTTCGCTCAGGATCTCGCGACGCCGCTCTTCGAGAATCCGCTTCAGCTCGACGTAGCGCTCCCGCGCCATGGCGGGTCGCTGCTCCGCAGTGCCGATGCGCGCCTTCATGACCGCTCTCCCTTCTCTCTGCCCTGGCGAGTGAGTTGTTCACTCGCTATGAATGCCTTCCCGCTAAGCAAATAAAATGCCAATCCTAACACGGTGGAACCGGTGAGGAAAACCGCGAGGTGTCATCCAACTGCCCAACCAGGTGTCGTAATTACTCAACACCTGACGACGGTTCTCTGGATTCGTCCGACACCGGCCACAAACCATTGACCCCTTGTTGGTTACCTCACCTAACCAACCGGACCCGTCTGTCCCCTTAGACGTCTGGCCCTACCCCTCCGGTTCTCCAATTCCCCCCGATATCCATCATTACGAATGCCACGAAAGGGCGGATGCGGCCACGCCGCCGCGTGCTTTGTTATACTCAGATGTTCTCAGGGGCGACCGAGTGTCGCCTTAGGTAGTGTGAGCCACCCATGGCAAAACAGTGTGAAGTCTGCGGGAAGACCCCGGTAGTCGGGCGCGTGCACAGCCACGCGAACAACGTGCGGGCGCGCCGGTTCGAACCCAACCTCCAGCGGATCCGGGCCATCGTCAATGGCGGGGTCCGGCGGATCCGGGTCTGCACCCGGTGCATCCGATCGAACAAGGTCACGAAGGCCGCCTAAGACCAGACACTCGCTGGATGGACGCCCTCACCACCAAAGACGCTCCTGCCGCGATCGGCCCGTACAGCCAGGCGATTCGCGCGGGCGGTTTTCTGTTCGTGTCGGGTCAGATTCCGCTCGACCCGGCGAGCGGCACGCTCGTGGACGGCGGGATTGTCGACCAGACCCATCGCGTGCTGCAGAACCTCGGCGCCATCCTCCGCGCCGCTGGCGTGTCCTTCGACCGTGTCGTCAAGACGACGGTCTACCTCCAGGACATGTCGGAGTTCGCGGCGATGAATGAGATCTACGCGACGTATTTTCCGGCGCCCGCGCCGGCGCGGGCCACCGTCCAAGCGGCGCGGCTCCCACGAGACGTCAAGGTCGAGATCGACCTCGTGGCCTACATCGGCGATCGCTGATCGGTGATCGGGCAATCGAAGATCATCGATCAATCGCGCAATCGGCATCGACGCATCGATAATCGAAGAGCATCGTGACATCGGGCATCGCACGGCACGCCGACGCCTGCCCCGCCCAGATGCACGATGCCACGCTGCTTTCCGATACGCAATTCGGCCGATATCGATAGCGTGATTCCTCGATGATCTTCGATCGCTCGATCACCGATCATCGTTCTGCGATTATCTCGACGCTCTTTCCACCGCCAGCACGCCGTCGATGTTCTTGATCGAGCGCATCACCTTCTCGAGGTGCTTCATGTCGCTGATCTCGACGGTCATCCGGATGGAGCCGCGGTGCTCGGCATCGACGGTCGCTTCGATGTCGCGGATATTCGTGTCGATGTCGGCGACGCGAGAGCTGACGTCGGCGAGGATGCCACGCCGGTCCGCGACGCTGATCGTGAGCCGCACCGTATAGGGTGAGGCGTCCGCCGACTTGTCCCACTCGACCTCGATGCGCCGCTCCGGGTCGTACAGCAGGTTGACGACGTTCGGGCACGTCGCCGAGTGCACGGACACGCCCTTGCCGCGCGTGATGTAGCCGACGATCCGCTCGCCGCGAATCGGGTTGCAGCAGCGCGCGCGGAACACCATGAGGTCGTCCACGCCGCGCACCTTGATCTTCTGATCGCCGCCCGTTCCGAGCACGCGCTTGACGACGCTCGTGATCGCGCCGTCCGGTGCCTTCTCCCGCAGCGAGTCCTCGCCGACCAGCCGCAGCAAGAGCGTCCGTGCCGTCAGCTTGCCGTAACCGACGGCCGCGAGCACGTCCTCGGCCTTTGGCAAGCCGTGCTCGCTCGCGATCGCCGTCAGCGCGGCGTCGGTGATCTTCGCCTTGTCCACCGTGAACCGGCGCACTTCCTTGTCGAGCAGGCGCCGGCCGAGCTCGATGCTGCGCGCGTTCTCTTCGGCGTGGATGAAGTGCCGGATCTTGTTGCGTGCGCGCGACGTGGCGACGAAGTTCAACCAGTCGCGGCTGGGCGTGTGCCCGGGCTGCGTCAGGATCTCGACGATGTCGCCGTTCGACAGCCGCGTGCGCAGCGGCACCATGCGCCCGTTGACCCGCGCGCCGACGCAGCGATGGCCGACGTCCGTATGCACCGAGTACGCGAAATCGACCGGGGTCGCGCCGCGCGGCAGCGACTTCACCTCGCCCTTCGGCGTGAAGATGTAGACCTCTTCGGGATAGAGCTCGATGCGCAGGTTCTGCATGAACTCCTGCGGATCGCGCACGTCCTGCTGCGACTCGAGCAGCTGCCGCAGCCACTGGAAGTGCTGCTCGTCGCGCGCCGCGCCGACGCGGCCTTCCTTGTACTTCCAGTGGGCCGCGATGCCTTCGTCGGCGACGTGGTGCATTTCGTCGGTGCGGATCTGCAGCTCGAACGGCATGCCGCGCTCGCTCAGGACCGTCGTGTGCAGCGACTGATACCCGTTGGGCCGCGACATCGCGATGAAGTCCTTGAACCGCCCGGGCACCGGCGACCAGATCTGGTGCACGATGCCGAGCACGCCGTAACAGTCCTTGATCGACCGCGTGATCACGCGCAACGCGATCAAGTCATAAATCTGATCGAGCCCGACCTTCTGCCGCTCGATCTTCTGGTGGATCGACCACAGACGCTTGATGCGGCCCTCGATCGTGACGACCGGAATCTGCGCCTCGTCGATCTTGGCCGCGAGCTCGCGCCGAAGCTCCTCGATCATCCCCTCGGTCGCCTTGCGCTTGGCCTCGACCGCCATGCGCAACGCCTGATATGCCGCCGGCTCGAGGTAGCGGAACGCCAGCTCCTCGAGCTCGTTCTTGACCTTGCTCATGCCGAGCCGGTTGGCGATGGGCGCGTACACGTCGCGCGTCTCCTGCGCGATTCGGGTCCGGCGGTCCTCCGGCAGGTAATGGAGCGTGCGCATGTTGTGCAGCCGGTCGGCGAGCTTCACCAGGATGACCCGGATGTCGTCGACCATCGCCAGGAGCATCTTGCGGAAGCTCTCGGCCTGCCGCTCCTCGCTCGACGCGAACTGCAGCGCGGCCAGCTTCGTGACGCCTTCGACCACGTGTGCGACCTGGTCGCCGAACAGCTCGTGAATCTTCTCGATCGATGTTGTCGTGTCCTCCACGATGTCGTGGAGCAGGCCCGCAGCGACCGCGACGACGTCCAGGCGCATGTCGGCCAGGATGTCGGCGACCTCCAGCGGGTGGACCAGGTACGGCTCGCCAGACCGCCGGACCTGACCCTTGTGCTCAATCGCCGAAAACACGTAGGCCCGCCGCAGCAGTTCGATGTCCGCCTCTGGGTTGGCGGCCCGTACCTTCTCAACGAGGTCCTCGAACCGGATCATGGCGCTCGGTGTCTAAACTAGCAGAGGCGGAGGCCCGAAAACCGGGCCAAAATCGGCAGAGAGACCCGGTCCCGTCGCTTGACGGGCTTTTTTCGGGTTCATATACTGGCCGGACTTCGGCACCCCCCGGGATCCTGGGGGCGCCCCGCTCGCCGTGAAACACACTAAAGGGGACAGGAACATGAACTCGAGATTCAGGCTTGCCGGGGCGGTCGTGCTCGTCGGCGGGCTCTCCGTTGCGTTCGCCGCCTGCGGGCAGTACTCCATCAGCAACATCCGGGCGCTCAAGGCCTTCAAAGACGCGAACGACCTCTACAAGAAGAGCGAGTTCAAGGCGGCCGCCGCCGGGTACGAGGACGCCCTCCAGCGGAACCCTGACTTCTACGGGATCACGTATTTCTTCCTGGGCAACGCCTACGACAACCTGTACAAGCCCGCGAAGGCCGGAGAGGCCGAAAACGACGCCTACCTCCAGAAGGCCGTCGAGAACTACAAGCTCGCCACCGAGAAGATCAAGGACACGGACCCGCAGGGCCCGCAGATCCGGAAGCTGGCCTACGAGTATTTGATCGCGACCTACAACGACAAGATGCACGACCTCGAAAAGGCCGAGCCCGTCGCCAAGCAGCTCATCGCCCTCGAGCCGAACGAGCCGCAGAACTATGAGGCGCTCGGCAAGCTTTATGAGGACTCGGGCCGCTACGAAGAGGCCGAGGCGCAGTTCCTCAAGGCCGTGGAGATCCGGCCGAGCGACGCGACCGTCTACCAGGCGCTCGCCGGTTATTACAACCGCCAGGGCAACTTCGACAAAACGATGGAAGCGTGGAACAAGCGCGCCAACGCCGAGCCGAACAACCCCGAAGCCTGGCACACGATCGCGACGTACTACGCCGACGAGCTCATCCGCGACAAGCGGCTGAACAAGGACAAGCAGCAGGAATACGTGACCAAGGGCATCGCGGCCGACGACAGAGCCATCCTGCTCAACGCCGAGTACGTCGAGGCGCTGCAATACAAGAACATCCTCCTGCACATCCAGGCCAACCTCGAGAAAGACCCGGCGAAGCAGAAGGCGCTCATCCAGCAGGCTGACGATCTCAAGGCCAAAGCCGCCGAGATTCAGAAGAAGCAGAGCGCCGGCGCCGCGGCGCCGAAAGGCCGGGGCGGCGAGTAAGCCGCGCGACATCGCAGATTGGCGATCGGGCTCGGCGATCGCCCGACCCTCGATGGCCGATCATCGCAGATTGGCGATCGGGGATCGGGCGATCGAAAAGCCATCCGATCATCGCTGAGCGGCATCGCGCCATCGATCATCGCAAGCCGTCGAGATATCGGCCATCGCCGCGCGTGGCTAGCGATGCTTGGTGTCGGTGCTCGGCGGTCGCCCGACCTCGATGGACGATCATCGCAGATTGGCGATCGGGGATCGGGCGATCGAAAAGCCATCCGATCATCGCTGAGCGGCATCGCGCCATCGATCATCGCAAGGCGTCG
>Ga0163163_10000189_pt1 | contig 63349 bp, 51 predicted proteins | sample S65metaG_FD_119766 | JGI IMG/M metagenome (GOLD analysis project Ga0163163, IMG submission 119766) | Switchgrass rhizosphere microbial communities from Kellogg Biological Station, Michigan, USA - S6-5 metaG | ecosystem: Host-associated > Plants > Roots > Rhizosphere > Soil | place: USA...
ATTGCATGATCGTTTATGGCGGCGCGATCAGCGATGGCAATGCGCACAATCATGATAATCTGCCCATCTTGCTTGCGGGGAAGGGCGGGGGAATGCTGCATCCCGGACGGCATGTGAAATTCGACAAAGAAATCCCTATGACCAACCTGTATCTTTCCATGCTCGATGGGCTTGGTGTGTCCGCAGAACGAGTGGGGGATAGTACAGGTAAGCTTGAGGATATTTAATCATCCTCTGCCCGCGAGCTCTGCTTCAAAATTAACAATCTCCTGGATTTGCGTCAGGAACCATCGGTCAATTTTCGTAAGTTGAAAAATCTCCTCCAGGGGGAAGCCTGCCCTCAATGCATGTCGGATAAAGAAAATCCTTTCGGCATTAGGAACGCTCAGTTTTTGTAGAATAAGTTCTTTCGGGAAAATATCATCATCGCTTAGCACTTTATCACCTATCCTCCAGGGCCTCCCATCGCCGCCCAGACCATAGCGCCCAATTTCAAGAGAACGCAGCGCCTTCTGGAGCGATTCTTTGAACGTTCGCCCGATGGCCATTGCTTCGCCAACGCTTTTCATTTGCGTGTTCAAAGTGGGATCCGCCTGGGGAAATTTCTCAAAAGCAAAACGAGGGATCTTGGTGACTACATAATCGATCGTCGGTTCAAAGCTGGCAGGGGTTTCACGGGTGATATCGTTTCTGATCTCATCCAACAGGTAACCTACCGCGAGTTTGGCCGCGATCTTCGCGATGGGAAACCCCGTCGCCTTGGACGCCAATGCGGAGGAACGGGAAACCCGTGGGTTCATTTCAATAATGACCATGCGCCCGTTTTCGGGATTAACGGCAAATTGAATGTTTGAGCCCCCCGTTTCAACCCCAACAGCGCGGATGACGGCAAAGGAAGCATCCCGCATGATCTGAAATTCTTTGTCGGTAAGCGTTTGAATTGGGGCGACCGTGATCGAATCGCCCGTATGAACACCCATCGGATCAAAGTTTTCGATGGAGCAGATAATGACGCAGTTGTCGGCTTTATCGCGCATCACTTCCATTTCGAACTCTTTCCAACCCAAAAGAGATTCTTCGACCAGGATCTCGGATACAGGCGATAGTTCCAAGCCGCGTTTGGCGATTTCTTCAAATTCATCTCGATTGTAGGCGATGCCACCGCCGGTTCCGCCCAGGGTGAATGCGGGTCGGATAATCAAAGGCAGCGACCCAATCTTTTCGGAGATCGTTCGAGCTTCCTCCAAGGTATGAGCGGTGCCGCTGATCGGGACATCCAGGCCGATCGATATCATTAAGTCTTTGAAAACCTGCCGATCCTCGCCGCGTTCGATGGCAGCGGCGTTCGCTCCGATCATCTCGATACCATGTTTCTGGAGAATTCCCTGTCGATGAAGCGCCATGGCGGTATTGAGCGCGGTTTGCCCTCCCAGAGTGGGTAACAAAACCAGCTTACCGAGTTTAGCAGATGACCCTCCCTGCGCCTTCTCCAATTGCCGCATCACTTCCAATTCGCGAACAATGATTTTTTCGACGCACTCGGGGGTGATTGGCTCGATATAGGTCCGGTCGGCAAACTCCGGATCGGTCATGATCGTGGCCGGATTTGAATTGACCAGCACCACCCGATAGCCCTCTTCCTTCAACGCTTTGCACGCTTGTGTGCCGGAGTAATCAAATTCGCAAGCTTGCCCAATGATAATTGGGCCTGCGCCAATGATCAGAACGGAATGAATATCGGTGCGCTTCGGCATAAAGTGCGGCGGAGAATTAATCTAATTCCAGGGCGCTTGTCAGTGTTTTTATCTCTTAACCCTTATTTTTTCGCAAAGCCTGAACGCTTGACGTACACGGTTTGCGGGACATTCTTTCGATATGAAAGCAGCTTTCTGCTATGCAAGATGGGCAATTCTCATCGCATTGCTGCTATCTCACTGGTCTTTCGTTTCGGGGGCAGAAAGTTCTTTCCCGGCCCAAGCCAAACCTGGAACTGTTCGTGTGGCAGGCATTGTTCTAAAGTGGTTACGCGGAGAGAAAGCAGCCAATTACACTCGCGTTGAGCGGCTGATTCGCGAAGCGGTTACCAACGGCGCACAAATCGTTTGTACGACCGAATGCTTTTTGGACGGTTGCGCCATAGCTGACAAGTCGATTCCTTTGGAGGAATACCGAGCGTTAGGCGAAGCTATTCCGGGCGGAGTTTATTTTGAAAAGCTTTCCCGTCTCTCGAAGGAGTTGAATATTCTTCTGGTGGCTGGGATGCTCGAAGCAGACGGAGACGCACGCTACAATACCGCGGTAACGATAGGGCCTGATGGCAAGCTTCTGGCAAAATATCACAAACAAAAACTCGAGCATGAATCGGTGCGAAACACCCCGGGAACAGAGTCCTCGGTTTTCAAAACTTCTTTCGGGAATCTTGGCGTCATGATTTGTGCTGACCGGCGGTTTCCTGAAGTGGTAAAGAGATTCAGCGACAGAGGCGCTGATTTTTTGCTTTGCCCGTCCGGGGGCATGTTCGGCGCTAAAAGCAACGATCCCATCGTCCAGGCACGCTCCCGGGAAAATCACAAATACATCGTGTTTGTTCACCCGGCGGAGTTTTTGGTTACTGGGCCTGACGGGGAGATTGTCGCTCAGACGATCCTGGGCAATTCCCTGATGATCTCACAGGAGCAAATCGGTTCTGAGGCCGATTCAAAGCAGGTCTTTTATTTTGATATGCCGCTGGCAGACGCCAAGCGTTGAAATACTTCACGTTCCGACCTCGCCAAGCGTTTGGAGTGCGCCGCATCCCGACGCTTTGGATTAGTTTGAAACTTCTTGGTTAAAGAAGAAAAACAAAAGCGCCGGGATGCGGCGCGCTCCAAACGCTTCGCGTTGTTGGTTGCAGTTCTGTATGGCTGCACCGATCAACGCATCCACGGTGGAAAAAAGTTTTCACCTTGTTTATCGGCATACGTCACGTCGAACTTATTGTGCCAATACAGACGCCACAAACTTCTTGCCCGCGTGTGCCGAGCGGAGCCATCAAAAAAGCTGAGCTGAATTCCTTTGCCGTGACGATGCATCATAAAATGCTCGAACTCGAAAGCCGGCCCCTCGAAATTGTCCGTTGAAGGCGGGGCGTGCGCCATCATCCCCGGTTGTATCAGGACCGCCTCCGCGCCATGAGCAATCGGCCAGCATGGGAGTATCGGTTGGGTGGGAGGCTGCGTGAATTTTACGCCAATGCAAAGCAGGAGCCCGCCCTTGCATGTCGGTTGCGGTAGATCCTTGTGGAGGATTATAGACCCAACAGTTCACTCCGTAGCTGCCGGCAAGCATACGATTCGGATTGGATTTGGGCGCTTCGATGTCGGATGTAGCGAAAGCATAAGCTGTAAAAGCTCCGCCATTGTTTACTGCACTTGGGGAATCCAGCGAGACCCGGACTTCAGCGGGACCTTCCCCTGGAGGCCCACGCCTTTGATCGGCAGTAGGACAGAGCAATAGATACGGCTTTTTCCTGTAATACGATTGCAAGGCGAAAGCCCATTCCCCACGTTCCCAATTCACGTCCCTGCCAGTGCTGAAAGAACCTTGATGATCGTCGGTGTAACAATACCAAATGACTCCCCATTGCTTGAGATTGGACACACAGTTTGCCTGGTATGCTTTTCGCTTGGCCCTCGACAACGAGGGCAGCAACATTGCAGCCAAAATAGCGATGATAGCAATGACGACCAACAACTCAATTAAGGTGAATCCACGAGAGTCCTGGCGTTCCCTCTGAGCGCAAAGCTCCAGTTCTGCGCGGCTCACTTTGTTGTTTTCGAGCCGAGTTGGAGAAAATACCATGACAGGACTGACTGCCTCTATTTGGGATGGACGGGGTTCTTTGAAGTGGTCGGGCGCTGCGCCAGATTGCTCCTTTTCATACCATACGAGAAATAGATTGCCAGGCCAATGACAAGCCAGACGATCAATCGCACCCACGTCATCAGTGGCAGATAAAGCATCAAGCTCAGAGAGCAAAGGGCGCCCAGAGGTGCTACAACTTTGACATAGGGTGTCTTGAATTTCCGCGGAAGGTTCGGTTCTCGTATTCGCAGCACCAAAACCCCGATAGAAACGATTACGAAGGCAAGGAGCGTGCCGATATTGCAGAGATTTCCTGCATCGCTGACTGTAAAAATGGCGCCGCAAATTGACACGGCAACGCCAGTCATTATTGTGGTAATCCAAGGCGTCTTAAAGCGAGGATGCACCCGGCTGACAAAAGCAGGCAGTAACCCGTCCCGTGACATGGTCCAAAAAACCCGTGTCTGGCCAAGCATCATTACCAAAATGACCGACGAGAGTCCCGCGATTGCCCCCAGCTTAATCAGTTTGCCCATCCATCCCATGCCGGCACGATCGGCGGCCACGGCAATTGGGGCCGATACATCCAGTTGAGTATAGGGAGCGACGCCGGTCGCAATCCCGGAGACTAGGATGTAAAGCACTGTGCAGACCAACAAGGAGGTGATAATGCCGATAGGCATGTCGCGCTGAGGATTTTTTGTCTCTTGAGCGGCAGTGCTCACCGCATCGAATCCGATGTAAGCGAAAAACACCAGACTGGCTCCTCGCATAACCCCCGACCATCCGAACTCGCCCCATGTACCGGTGTTCGGAGGAATGAAAGGATGCCAATTCGCGGGGTTGATTGCATGCAGCGCGCCGACGATAAAAAGCAGGACCACCGCAATTTTTACAAAAACAATGATGTTGTTGAAGTTCGCCGATTCCTTGATCCCCACAATTAGCAGCACGGTGACGACAAATACTATGATCACAGCCGGCAAATTGAACAATGCCGTAAGGTGCGGAAGCGAACTCGGATCAGTCCCCAAAACGCTGATCTGTTTTCCCAGTGCATCAGTCAAAACGGTCCAACCCCCATCCATCTTAAGACTCTGCGCGATGTGCGCGGGCAATTGGATGAGTTGCGTGCCTGCGGCCTGCGACAGTGCCGGAGGGACGTCAATTCCGACGCCATGCAAAAACGAAACCACATACCCGGACCAGCCGACTGAAACGGCAATCGCTCCCACAGCATATTCCAGCACGAGATCCCATCCTATGATCCATGCGAACAGTTCCCCCAACGTGGCATAGCTGTAGGTGTAGGCGCTACCGGACACTGGCACCAAAGAGGCGAACTCTGAATAGCAAAGTGCGGCAAAACCCGAGGCTATCCCGGCGAGTATGAACGACAAGACCACAGCCGGGCCAGCGTTTTGAGCGGCGGCTTTCCCCGTGAGGACAAATATTCCTGTCCCAATAATTGCACCAATCCCGAGTGTTGTGAGGTTCAGCGGACCTAAGACCCGCTTGAGGCTAAGGTCTGTTTCTGCGTGAGCTTGCAGGTCGGTAATACTCTTTCGCCGGAATAGGTTCATTGCTGCACGGGTTTGGATCGTCTGATTGTTGCGCCTCGTAAATGAGACAGTAACAACGTGAAGTCAAGAAAATGCTGTACTAACTAACTCCTCCTAGATTCCCGAAGCTTTCGCAATGGTAGGAGGGATGAGGAGTGGCACTGGTAATCTTTCTTTGGCGCGAAGCGCGAATGGTGCGAGAATAAGGCCTGTTTGATCGTCGGTCGGTAGAACAGTTGCCTGGAAGTGCTTAAGTTCAGCCTGAATTTCGCAGCACAAATCCTCGGCCCCAATATTCCGGTCAAGATTTTGAAGCAGCCAATGCACCAGCCGCTGAGGGCCGAATAATTCACCGCTGGGATTGCGCGCCTCAGTTAATCCGTCGCTGTAGAGCATCGCGCAACTCGCGGGACCGAAGGGAACAACTTCCTCCTCGAATTCAGCTTCCGGCAAGATGCCCAGGGGCATCCCCTCCGGCGAGATCGTTTCAATTTGTCCGTCGTCGTCTCGGAGCAGCAACGGACAATGTCCTGCATTTGCCACGACCAACCTTCCAACCCTGGTATCCACCAGCACGAGTTGAGCGGTAACAAACATGTCCACGCCGGAAAGATCATCGTACATTAATCTGTTTACGCGGCGCAAAAGTTTTGCCGGACGTCGAATCCATTGGACCGTTGTGCGCAGCAAGGTACGAAGTGTTGCTGCAAAAAGAGCCGCAGGCACGCCTTTGCCCATGACATCCGCCACCACAAGCAACACAACTTCGGGAGAGAGCGGCAAAACATCATAAAAGTCGCCACCGACCTGGCGAGCGCTCAAACAAAAACCAGAAAGCTCGAAGCCAGGTAATGAGGGAAAGGCCTTGGGAAGTAATGAATGCTGGATCTGTCGAGCAATCTCCAGTTCATGCGAAATGAGGCGATTGTCCACTTTTTCCTGCTCGGCCCGCGCTGAAACGATTTGTGTCCAAAGCTCTTTAGCCATCCCGCCAATGACCTGTTCTGTGAGAGCGAGCTTTTGTTTCGCCTGCTCGAGTTGCTCGGAAACCGGCTTGTCCAGCTTATGTTCTGCAAAGAAATTCATTTTGCGCATGATCAAACGGTTTTCGCCGCGCCCCCTTAAATAAAGGACCTGATCCATCACTGCCTGGATGATAAAAAGACCACGCCCATGCTCCGCCTCGGGTTCTGGTAATTGCAGTTTTGTTGGCCAATCAAATCCCGGCGTGTGATCGATAATCTGAATTTCGATATTTGTGCCTTCCGTTAAAAGCTGAATGATAATTGACTGGGAGAGGTCCGAAGCGTAAAGGATGGCGTTATTGCAAGCCTCGACCAATGCCAGCTCGCAGGCTGCCAGATTTTCCTCCTGGGCGCCGTGGCCGGCCAGCAGTTCACGGGCATCCTGCACCGCTGCTCGCACGGCATCCAACTGGCAAGCTAAAGGTATGCAAAACAAAAGTCCCGCACCCGATTTTGAGGCAGGCTTATCCATTTCTTGCGATTGTTGTTTAATCGGATCCTTCGACTGTAAATAGAGCATCCATACCGGTCAGCTTGAATAATCTTTCAGCGGGACGCGCAGGATTCAGGAGGCGAATCATGGCACAAGCGTTATGTCGCCGTGCGCAATTGCGCACGGCGACAAGAGCTCCCACACCACCACAATCCACAAAACCGGTTTCGGAAAGGTCAATATCGATTTGTCGTGGTCTGTCTTGCAAAGCAGCACACAAGGCGGACTCAAAGCCGCTGGCGTTTGCAGCACCCAGGTGTTGGACACCGCTTACGCCAAGGGTTTCGCCTTTTCGAATAATTTTCACGAGGAACCCTCCTTATTAATCAACAGGTCTTTGATAAAGAGAGCTTCCTCTTTGCCTGAGGCACACATTTCGGAAACGCGCTCGATCCAACTGGGGCCAGAGGAAACTCGTGGTCGACGAAGGCCACACAAAATAAAGGCGTCACGTATTTCAGCAACCGAGCCGGATTTCCAGTTAATCAACGCGTTGCCCCAGGCAATCGAATCACGGATGACACCCCCTTGTCCCACGAGCGTATCGGGTCCGATATAACTTTCTACAATTTCGGTTTCCGGTTCTATCATTGAACCGTCCTCAATCACTGCCCCTGGACCAATCATGGCTCCGTTGCCGACAGACACGCTTCTACCCAGCCAACAAGGTGCCTTGAGTTGTGCGGAAGCTGAAACTCGAGCGTGGAGCCCTGCCCAAATGCCCGGGGCCAATTGACGAATGCCTACACGGTCTGGCATAAGGCAATGGGGCATCCATGCGCGAATGGCATTGAAAAACGTGGCATGGTCCTTGAATAGCGTTGATTCTGGAACCCCAGGAAGATGATCCAGTACAGTGACGTTGTTCTGTTCGGAACCAATGAGCTGATCATATTTCAGCAGGACTTCTGCTAAAGTCAGCTCGCGTGATTCGGGAATGACCTCGAGCTCCATTCCCCAACGACCAGCATCCTGGACCAACGCTTGCAATGATTCGGGGCGATCGCTGGCAAGCAAAGCTGCGTGTTTGAACCCGGTACAAGCCAGGTGCGAGAGCCAGTACTCGACCAAGGTTTGCCCGAATATCGGGATCTGGACGAGTGGAATCCTATCCGCAAGGATACCCATGGCTGTTCGTTTACCAGGGCAGATAAGCAACTTTTTCATTAACAGGCGCCTTTACCGCAAAGAACCGCAGGTACTGTGCGTGTGAGAATTTTTACATCGGTCCAAAAGCTTTGACTCTCGATGTAGTTCACGTCCAGTTGAACCTGACCGGAAAAATCGATCTCGCTCCGGCCACTGATTTGCCAAATGCAAGTAATACCCGGCTTGATTGCAAGTCGGCGACGGTCAGCTGGGGAGTATTTATTTACCTCACGTGGCAGAGGTGGTCGGGGCCCGACCAAAGACATATTTCCCAGGAACACATTCCAAATCTGCGGCAATTCATCGAATGAGAATTTTCTCAACCATTTTCCCACACGAGTAATGCGGGGATCATCCTTGATTTTGAAGGTGATTCCTTCAGCGTGGTGATTTTTTTGGATCAAATCTTTGAGTCTCTGTTCCGCGTCCAGACACATGGAACGGATCTTGTACATTCGGAAATGGCGTCCGTATCGGCCAACACGGATTTGGGGAAACATCACCGGGCCACCGTCTTCTAGTTTCACCAATAAGGCAATGAGCAGGAAAATTGGAATGCAAGCAAGCAGGAGCAAAAAACTGACAAGAATGTCAAAAGAACGTTTTAGCACATCCGGTCCGTGTGAAATCCAGAAAGCGCGGAGGCGTTGCTGCTGAACATGCAACTGGAGCCAAAAACGCCCTAAAGGATGTTGGGCCATGGCAAAGCGGCGTTGAAGAAAAGTAGAAGCGTTAAGGTTTGTTTCCATAGTATTATTCACAAAATTCTTGAACGAAGGTCTTTAGACCGCTGGTCCATTGAGAATTTCCACTTCGAGGATGACTCCGAATCAACTCCTGAAACAAAGTCTCTAAGCGATCAATTTGCCGGGCGGAGTTGAAATTTTCGTTTACAAATTCAAGCCCGCGCCGGCCCAGGCGGCGAGCCAGTTCCTTATTGCGCAACAATTCATCGATCCGTTGCGCGAATTTCAGGGTGTCGCTCCAAGGTACTAAAAACCCATTTTCGCCATCAATGAGCCACTCGCGAATGCCCCCTGCATCGAAAGCCACCACAGGAAGGCCATAGCGCATCGCTTCTGGTCCTGTCAGCCCAAAAGGTTCTGGCCAGAGTGAACTGACCACAAAGACGCTGCTTTCCAGATAATAGCCCTTTAGTTCTCGCCGTGAGATGAATCCTTTGAATTGAACGCGGTCATTGAGACCGAGACGCGCGCAAAGTCTCTCACAGTGTAACCGATGATTGCCCTCCCCCAGGATTATTGCCTCGAAGGGCTCATCCACCTGCGCCAAAGCTTTCAGTAATAAATCCACTCCTTTACCTCGTAGTATTTGCCCGGCATATAAGATAATATTTCGTTGGTCAAAAGAACTGACCACGGCATCCTTGCCCCAGCATCGCATCGGTACCTGCAGTTCGATTTTCTGCGGATCAAACCCATTTCGCAGCAACTCCCCTTTGCTGTACTGCGAATAGACCAGAAATCGGTCGAATCTTTGATTCAGTTTGATTTCTTTCTTTTTAGCGGAGTAACTAACCCATTTGAGAGGGAATCCGCCATTGCGATTCCGGCCAAGCGAACCCAGACAAGGAAAAACGCAATAAGGAGAGGCAGCACGCGTGCAAATAGCGCGCGTAAAGTAATTGTACTTGTAACCTCGCATGCAGTACATTTCATGGTCATGGACCATTCGCACCAGGGGAAGTCCCGCCTGGATCAAGTCTTCCAATACCTCCAAATCCGCCATGTTATGCACGTAAATCACATCCGGTCGAAATTTGGCGAGAACAGCCGCCACAGCTACCCCCCTGTTCTTGCTTCGTAGGGAAAAAGCAAACGGAAACGTCCTGCGCCATTCCTCCTCATTTTGTCCGGTGGCGTCAGTATAGAGCAAAGCGGATTCGTGACCCCGTCTTTGCAATTCTTGCGCGCTGAGATGAATACTTGCCTCAGCTCCTCCGAGAGCGCCGAGATTCTGATGAACAAACAGCAATTTCATCGGTTCTCCAGATGCCTTCCATTCCACGTCCAAATAATCGCAAAGTCCTCTTTCTTTGTCGTTCCCGGGGTAAAAAGTCCTACCGCTTCCCCGGACCCAGTTTTCTTTCTCAAGATGTGCATTGGCAATAGTTACGGGAAACCGTACGCTCCGTGCAAAAGCGGCAAAAGTGGGTGAACCCCGTAATGCTTATCTGCAAGGGACCCCAAGGGATCACTGCTCATTTTAGCATTGAGAAATTTGTGATGGCAAAAAGTCTGCGACCGTCTGGCATCTGACATTCCGCCTCGATCCAGGTAGCGCCTAGCCTTAGAGGATGGACGTTGAAAACTTTGCTGATGGCTGGTTGGGTATTGGCGGCTTCCCAAACAATTCTCGAACCGCGAAGATCAAAACCGGGCGCAGTTAAGGTTGCGGTATAATTGTTGCTTCCAGAAACTTGAACGACGATTTGTGAGTTGCCCGAAGTCCAGTCTTGTTTTTTTAAGGAGCTTTGGGCCATGAGCCAACACAGGTAACCCAAGCTTCGCGCTTGTATTGGCACAACAAATTCCTGACATAAGTTGAAACTGTCAGCCCACCGGTCATAGAACGGATAAGGAGCGTCCTGCGCTCCGTCGGAAGGAAACGAGAGCTCCCCCAGTTCATTCTTATACAAGTCAAGCCAACCAAATCCGCCTTGAATATTGCCCAATGGGATGCCGCTCGGGGGAAGAATTCGCCGATCATTTTGAGCATATTGATGGACGATTTCCCGCTGTCGCCCAAATCCCAAACCTGTCAGGTAGTCGATATTGACGGGGTTACAACCTTGCTCATAGTTTAAATTGGTAAGGAGGGCCTCGAGCATTTTGGGGCGTGGATCATTTCTCGCAGGAAAGTCAAGTTGACCAGCAACGGCCAAATCAAAAGCAGCATCGCCGGAAAAATACCAACCCGCGCTGCGCGCTCGTTTGGTTTCCTCTGGAAAGCTGGTTCCGTAAGCACTCTGCTCCGCGCGTTTAAGCTGTTCTGCGCCCGCAACGATGATTTCGTTTTCACATTGCTCAAGTAACCGAGGATCCAGTTGGTCCCGCTGAATCTTCCCACTTTTTGCGGCGAACGTGTAACTACGAATAGCGGCACCGTAAGCGTCATAGAGCCGCAACCAACCCCATTTTCGGGTTGCAGGATCCGATGGATTCAGCCATTGCAAAAGCGCTTTGTGAATTTCCACATCTCCAGTCGCCAGGAAAAGCTCGCACGCTGCCCAGGCAAGTTCATCGTCATGCATGAACTCGTCGCCGTAATGAGTAATTTTCTGATAGGCTCCGTCTTTGCCGAAACGAGCGATTGCCTGTTGAAGAAACGCCCAGCCCTTTTTAGCCTTTTCCAAATAGGCTGCTGCAGCTTCGGGAAACTGTTTTTTGAAAGCCGGGGATGAAGCGCATTGCGCCAGGGCTGCCGTGGCGGCGGCAGTTGCCGAGGTTGTTTTTGGAAAAACTACCTGTGGATCACCCTTGTCGGGCGTTACGTTATCCTCGTATGTCCGATCGCGTGGGTAGACCAAAAAGTAAAAACCTCCATCCGAGTCCTGCATTTTTGCAAGAAAGTCCGCCTCCCATTTCGCTTCTTGAAGAATATCGCTTTTTCCATCACCACTTTCTGGCAAACCGAGGTTGTCCAGGTCGATCACGCCAGGAAAAACATCGGCAGCAAAAATCAGGGCGTGAATAAAAGCCGCGCTATTGATTGTGTATTTGCTGTAATCCCCGGCGTCGTGATGGCCACCACTAACGTCAACCGATCCTGTCTTGACGAATGGATAGAGACTGGCCGCGACGTTCTTCAGTCGTGGCGCAGTGTGACGGGGGTTCTCCTGGAAGTTCTCTGTTTCGTGTTCGAGTTCATGATTCACATGCTCAAAAGCGCGAGCAGTATCGGGTATTTGAGCAGGGGCGGTATGACACGGACCGTGGGTAAACCGGGTAAAGGGCGCCGAATTAGCGGTTCCACACCGTTGATGATATATACCCAAGGCATAGGTCCGCGCGAAACTGCCGGCAACTGCGTCGTCTATGAAAAAGGGATATGAGGTCCCCAGTCCTGGAACGAAAAGCTGATATTCACCTGGAGTCTTGAACTCCGTAAAATCAGCCTCCAGAACCTGTCCATAAGCAGGCGAAGGGAAGCCTGCGTCACTTCTTGGTACGAGAGTGCCCGCGAACACTTCGTTGCGGCTTTGTGTTTGTATGAGTTTAAACCGCAAAGGCGTTGATGGACTCTCAATGGAACTAAAAGAAGTTTTTAACTCCAACTCGCCTAAATTGCCGAGGAAGTAACCGATCATAGCTTTCTTGGAAACCCCAGGAATATAACCAACCTGGTTCACATGAACCGCGGGCGAAAGTCGGAGTGATTCCAGCTTTGCGACGAATCGGTGAGCGGCACCTGCTGCCTTCCCTTTCGGCTTTACCTCCACCACCTGGTTTTCCAAAAGGGGTTTCGCCAATTGCAGATACAAATAGTTCGCAATTCTCAAATCGCGCCTTTTCAAAGGGGCGTACAGAACCCGACGCTTAAATCCTACCTTTACTACTGAGACGGCTCTGCCCTCCGCGGAAACGATGAAATCCACCGCTTCAGGTAAAGCTATTTCTCCGCGCGAATTAACAAAATCCCATTGTTCAGTTGGGCTTGAAGAGGAACGTTTCGTTGTAATAAGAGAGAGCTCCAACACGGAAGGCGTTATAATCCGAAGACTGGAAGAGCCTTGAGAGGGCAGGTTCAGAGGAATTTCATCTGGAAAGGAAGCATTCAGTGTAAGGGCTGTAAATGCAAAAAGCCCTGTCAGAAAACGTCCTGGATCGCGCATAGACCTTTGCATCGTGGACCACCGCTTGTTGCAGACAATGGGGCCTAAACCCTACTTACCCGAATTTTTTTGATATGTACAGTAGCGAATAGTTATAAACGATGAGAGACTAGGTTCGGCGATTAAGTTTGGGTTGCGCGTACCGCATCCAGTGGGCGCCAAATTTTAATGTAAAACCGTTTCCTTTCTTAAGAGAGCAGATGTTATGGAAAAAATACACGTATTGCTGGCAGACGACCATACGGTGGTACGACAAGGCCTTAGGGCTCTATTATCTGCTCAAGAGGACATCGACATAGTCGGAGAGGCAGAAAACGGACGACAAGCAATTCAATTGGTGAAAAAGTTGCTGCCTGATGTCGCGGTCATCGACATTGCGATGCCCGTCTTGAATGGATTAGAAGCTACCCGTCAGATTAACCGAGCAGTTCCTTCCACCAAGGTTCTGATTTTGTCCTCGTACAGCGACGACGAATACATTTCACAGGCAACCGAAGCCGGGGCTGTTGGTTATTTAGTTAAGCAAACCGCGGGAAATGAGTTGCTCAAGGCAATTCGTGAAGCCCACGTTGGTAATGCTTATTTCAGTCCCAGCATTGCCAAGCGATTACGAGACCAATGTCGTGAAGCATTTGCTGGAGGTCAACCAACTCGAAAGCGAACAGATTACTTGACCACGCGGGAAGCAGAGGTATTGCAACTTATCGCCGAAGGGCGGGCGAACAAACAAATTGCCGCGGAATTATGTATTAGTATCAAAACCGTGGAAAAACATCGGCAACAAGTAATGAATAAACTGAATATTCACGATGTGGCAGGCCTGACCCGTCATGCGATTGCTAAGGGCATAATCGAGAGCAATTCTGGAATGAGAATCGCATAAATTCTGCTGGTGCTTTGAAAGCGGTAGCCAACTTTTAAAAATGAAAAAGATTGATGGAGGCATTGAGTTTGTTGTCCACGTCGCCCTTCCCCACCTACCTTTCGGTAGCCTCTAATAGTTAACATCAGTGTTAGTTTGGGTGAAAAACCCCAGTGTAGGTACCATCACCCTCTTCTATCCTACTCTAGGTTTCTTTGTAGTTTGACAAAGAAATGATGGAAAATGAAAACGAACAAAAAGGTAAAACTATGAGTCTAGGAACAATCTTAATCATTCTGCTTGTTCTGGCGTTGGTTGGCGTCCTGCCTACCTGGGGGTACAGCGGTTCTTGGGGATATGCTCCAGGCGGTATCGTTGGCCTTTTATTAGTTATTGTCATCATCCTGGCTCTACTAGGACGATTGTGACTTCGGGCACCAAACTGCGTGGGCTTTCACGCTCGCGCGGCAACGTGCCAAACACCCACACCTTAAACCGAAACAAAACATATGAAAAAATACAAACTGATAACCTTGGTGTTCTTGCTAGTTTTGGGAGCGTCTGCCCTTAACGGATGTCGCACCGCGCATGGCTTCGGAGAAGACATGGAGCACGCGGGAGAAAAGATTCAGGAAGGCACATCCAAATAAGCAGCCACACAACAAAGCTCAACCAGAGCACCAGGCCGGGGCATTACCGCCAATGCCATGGTGCTGTCTGCGTATCTATGAAAACTCAGATTAGGATCGTTCTTGGTTTAGCCTCCTTGGTCACTGTCTTAGCTGGTTGTGTCCATAGCCATCACGCGCCTGTTGTTTACGAACCGACTCCTGTATATTCCCCCGCGACAATCGCTCCTACCTCAGAAAGGCCTGTAGTCCGGGTTTATTCGGAACCTGAAACGGCGGTCGTGCTCCCCCCCAATCCGGCCACTGTGCGAGCCAATGACCTGGAACTGGCTGATAGAATTCGGAGGATGTTTCAGACTGATCCCACCCTGTCCTCGATTTCTCGCAACGTGAGTATCACAGTACGCGATGGCAGCGCCACAATGAAGGGAACTGTGCTCACTCAATCTGATCGGGAGATGCTCCGGCGCGCAATTCGGAGTACCCCCGGTCTTGAACGTCTGGAGGATCGGACTCAGGTCGATCTAAATCGCTAATTTTTACAACTGTTTCGCGCGCGTCGCTTCATCCTAACTTCGGATCTGGGTTAAATACCTTACTGGTATCTTGCTTATTTTGGATAGAGATTGCCCAAGGAAAACATTCAAAAAAAGGTAGGGTATGAAAATAAGAAACTTTTTCATGACATGCGCTAGCGTCGGCGCGCTTATCGTTACCGCAGCTTACGCAGCTGAAACTTATCAAACGGACATCAAAACCGGGGACAAATCCCTTGGACATTTGGAACGGGCGAATAAACTGATAGGAAAGACGGTTTACACATCGGACAATCAAAAAGTTGGTAAGCTGGAAAACTTCGCGGCTGATCTTGAATCGGGCCGAGTTCTTTTTGGAGTCATTGGGACCGGCATATTGGGTGTGGGCGGCCATGATTATGCGGTGCCCCCGTCTGTTTTTGCGGATTCATCTGGAGAAACACTCCGCTTGACCATCGATAAAGCCAAACTACAGGGTGCACCCGAGTTTTCGTCCAATGTGGATAAACCTGAACAATTGGGGCAAGCCAGTTTTGTCAGCCAAGTTTATCAGTATTTCGGACAACCCGCATGGTGGCAGGGAGGCAGTACCACCACTACCAGTTCCAGTCAAAATGCGAGTTTCCGAAATGTTCACAAAGCCAAAGATTTGATCGGCATGAAGGTTAAAAATGTCAGCAATGAGGATGTGGGGAAGGTGGAAAATCTAATGGTTAATCTTCCCGCCGGCCGTATTGCGTTTGTGGTTCTCAATCCGGATTCCAGCCTGAATCTGGGAAATAATCTGTACTCATTACCGCCGAATGCAATAACATGGAACAGCGATCAAAAAATGCTGGTTAGCGATATCAACCGGGACAAACTGGCAGCGGCTCCGCACATAGAAAAAGAACAATGGAGTATGCTTTCGGATCCCGCGTTTGCTTCCAAAATATATCAATATTATGGCAAGCAGGCGTATTTCGAAAGCGGCGGAACTTTGAAGCCGACTGGCAAAGATGCCCAAAGGGATTATCAGACCAAGTAGATATCAATTTTACGAAGGTCTGATCTCAGACCTGAACAAAAATAAGAAGAGCAATCAGCAAGCGTGCTGATTGCTTTTTTGTTGCACCATCGCAACGATGCAAATGTGAACGCCGAAGTTATTATTGTTGGAGGAGGAATAGCCGGACTCTCGGCTGCGATTTATCTCGCTCGAGCGCGCCGTCATACTCTGGTGGTCGATGATGGAAAATCAATGGCTCACTGGGAGCCTGACGTGCAGAATTACCTCGGGTTTCCTAATGGGATTCATGGATTAGACTTGCTGCGACGTGCGAAACGGCAAGCTGCCCGATATGGGGCTTGTTTTGTGGATGACCGAATTGCGACGGCGCAGAGCAAAGAATCTGAATTCACTTTGCGTGGTGAGAAATCCTATCGTTGCCGACGATTATTGCTGGCCACGGGGATTTTTCATGTTCCGCCGGACATTCCGGGGGTTAGGGCTTGTTTGGGCCATAGCATGTTTTTTTGCAAGGATTGTGACGGATATCGGGTGAGAAAGAAGAAGGTGGCAATTTATGGGTGGACCAATGAAGCGGTTGAGTATGCACTGGCAATGCGGGCGTATTCCGACCGGGTATATATCATCAGCGACGGTCGAAAACCCCGGTGGAGTCGCCGCCACAAAGCTTGGGTGCGGGAATATGGAATTCCGGTTTACACCACAGAGATTATTAATACCCTCCGCCTCAAGTGCCATCTCCGCGCTATTGAGTTGAAAGATGGCAGACGCATTCCCACGGAGGCGCTTTTCACAACACGTGGCGATATTTGCTTCAACAAGCTGGCGCGTGGGCTTGGGGCAAAGCTAGACCGCCAAGGACAAGTCAAAGTTGATAATGAAATGCGCACGTCAGTCCGCGGACTCTACGCGGCGGGTTGTGTGACGCCCGCAAATTGCCAAATGATCATTGCGGCCGGAGAAGGCGCCATGGCTGCCCAAGCGATTAACAAAAGTCTGTTTAGAGAAAGCCTGGCAACGCATTCACTCACGGGGCATCTTCCCGAACGCTAAACCAACGGCTCGTTCGTTCTTTCCTTCCCTCGCGGCTTATGCATTCTCATCGCAATGGACCAGGAGATTCTAACTGGTTTGGGTATACTGATTGTCGAAGACGAGCCACTGCTTCGCAAGCAACTCGCAGCGCAATTGGAAAGGCTGGGGGCGGATGTCACTGGAGCAGCGCAACTGAGCGCGGCGCGGACACTCATTAACGAATTGAGCTTCGATTTTGCCCTGATTGATGTGAATTTGCCCGATGGGCGAGGAACAGATCTTCTTCAGGAGAAGGTATTATCACCAAACACAGGCGTGATCGTTATGACCGCCAACGGTGCGATTTCCGGCGCAGTCGAGGCTATGCGTTTAGGAGCCTTGGATTATTTAGTCAAACCGTTCGACGCACTCGAACTGCCCCTGGTCATTGCCCGTGCCAGACGAGCTAAGCAGACTTCACGCGCCGTCGAGCATCGCCGGGAGGCCGACGCTGGCTTTTTCTTCGGCTCGGCGCTAACAGGGTTGCAGGCACAACTGGAACGCATCCTTGCCGCAGATCGTCGCATGCACGGACCGTTGCCGCCCGTGCTAATCGAGGGGGAAACCGGCACCGGCAAAACCACCATCGCCCGCTGGTTGCATCAGCAAGGCCCACGCGGAACTGAACAATTGATCGAGGTGAATTGCTCGGCGTTGCCGGAAACCTTGGCAGAATCAGAATTGTTCGGTCACGAACGAGGAGCTTTCACCGACGCGCGCACGGGCCGAATGGGTCTCTTCGAAGCCGCGAGTAGTGGAACGCTATTTCTGGATGAACTTCCAAGCCTCTCATTGGGATTGCAAGCCAAGGTGCTCACTGCCATTGAAGATCGCACGATTCGCCGCTTAGGCGGAAATAAAACCATCGTTACCGATACCCGGATCATTGCGGCTACCAATCGCAACCTCAAGGAAGCCGTTGAGCAAGGCAAGTTTCGTGAAGACCTGCTTCATCGCCTCGATTTGTACCGAATAAAACTCCCACCGCTTCGCCAGCGTGGTGAAGACATTCTGCAGTTAGCTGACCTGCTCATGCAGCGCCTTTGCCGGCGGCATCGTTTACGACCTAAAAAAATCACTCAGACCGGGCGGCAGCGACTGATTCGATATTCCTGGCCGGGTAACGTGAGAGAATTAGCCCACGAAATGGAGCGGGCAATTGTTTTCGAAGAAAACGATGAGTTGACTTTCGAGAGCTTGCAAACACCTATCAATATGGATCAACCAATGGGGGAAACGGCGTGGTTCAATTCTGATTTCCGATTTCCACCCGAAGGGTTCGCCTTGGAATCCGCAATCGGCCTTTTGATTCAACGTGCGCTCAAACAAACGGACAATAATGTTTCGGCTGCTGCACGGCTGCTAGGTGTTTCACGCGATTATTTGCGTTACCGGCTGGCGGAAAAAAAAGACTCTGATTGAGGATAATTCACTTAAGCAATTGAGGGCATGGGTCGCAGTTCCCTAAATAGCCTGTCAACGTAGTAAGTTGGGTGAATATACCCAGTTTCATCTCTGAAATTGAAGGAATTAATCCGGCGTCCACCAACGAAAAAGTTCTGGCTGAACAGGATACGGCTTTCATTGAGCGCATGGCATGCCTTTTGCCTTTTGGTTTGAAATAGTGTGCCGAACACGCTATAAGCTAAGCGAACCCCTCAGACGAGCTTACGGCATTCGGCAAGATTATGAAAACCGAACAAAGACGGACAATAATAGTGGCGGTCGTGCTTTGGCTTGGGTTGGCTGGCGCATTGGCCCAGACGAATATCACACCGTCCGCTGGGACACGGACGGGCAAAATTTTGGTGCCCGACGCGCCTGCCAATTCTGACGCCATCACTACGGTTGTCCGCCCAACCGTTACTGAACGGCCCAGCTTGCCGCCCGAGGTGGTCGCGCGCATTCAAAAATTCCGCAAAGACGCACAGGCTTATTTGGATAAGGAACAGGCTATTAAAAAGCGGGTCCAGGGCGCCAATGATCAGGACCGCGCCAAACTCCGAGAAGAATTGCGCGTCATGCGGCAGAAGCTTTTGGAGCAGCAACGTCAGTTGCGGGAGGAATTTCGAGATCGCCTTGACGAATTACGGACTAAATTCCCGGATCGACGCGAATTATTCGACAGCTTAAAGGAAGCGGCCTCTGCCGCAAACGGAGGGCGTAACCGTCGCGGTACCGAGCATTAAAACCCAAAGAAATCGATCGATGCACAATTGAACCCAGCCGCCTCGAGACGCCGAAACTCACATGTGGATTTTCAGCGCAGGGCGGCAAAAAGCAAATTGGAACCGAATGATGGCCGCTACCATTATCGGAATGACCGGACTGAACGCTCAAGCGCAGTCTTTGGACGATTTGACGTTTTTATTGCCTACCTGGGACCGTGTCTTCACCGTCCTTGCCGGAGGAGGTTATAAAGATAATGTAACCCTGGCCCACACCGAACCACAGTCCAGCTCTTTTTTCAGCAGCGGTTTGGAAGCTATTGTGAGTCGGCTGCCGAAGGACGGAACGCAAGTCAGTTTTTTGCTCAGCGCTGAAGACCGCCGGTATTTTGATTCCAAATCTGTTGAAAAAGAGCAGTTCGCATTTGCCCAGGCCGAGGTGAAGCACGCTTTCGAGTACGGAGGCGAAGCGTCGTTAGGCGTGGATTATGTCTATGTGGATGAAATTCAGGATGTCTCGGCAACGGAAACCAATCTTCAAGCCGTGCGCGTCCGGGGGCATACTCTCACGGGACGACCAGGGTTGCGACTCGATTTTCCTGGGCAATATTGGGCCAGCTTTGGGATTGCACCAACGCGGCAATGGTTGGATGCGCCACTTGGAGACTACACCGAATTTGGCGGGCGAATCAGCGTCGGGAAAGATTATGGCTATCAGTCCGAGATCAGCCTTCGTTACGAGCCTGGGTATCGCGATTATGATACCGAACCTGAACTCAATGCAGCCGGCGAGCCAATTCCCGGCGAACTGCGTTCCTTCACGATGCAAGAGGTTCGGCTCAACTGGAAGCATCATTGGGACAGCGACCGTCACTGGAGAACGGTGACTCGGCTGGGTTATAGAATCAATAATGACATGGGAGCAGGTTTTTTCGATTACACGCGACTCGCCGCTTCCGGGCAAGTGCGGTACCGTACGACAAACTGGGAGATTTCAGCAGAAGGAAAAGCCTCGCATTACGATTATGCAGTGCAGACCGTGAGCGCCAGCAGTTCGGAAAAGCGAAGGCGAAACGAATTGGCAGTTACGGTGCAAGCGGAACGGCAGCTTACCAAATGGCTAAGGCTGGTTGGCTCATATGAGTATGAGCTGGCGCTCTCGAACATTACGATTGAAAAATATTCGGTAAATACCATTAGCGGCAGTTTGCAATGGTCGTTTTAAGACCATTCTGCGCGAGAATATCAGAGCCACCGATGGAAAAAATAATCCAGATTCAGCGCCTGCTGCTTCGGTTCCAACGCCTGCCCTGGGTGTTGGGCGGTCTGGCATTGCTCATCCTGGCAGGAGCGATCCTTTTTACCCAACTGCAGCTCCGGCACAAAATCCGGGAGCAAATTGCTGGACGCGATGCCGAGGTTCTTTATCCGGTCGCGTTATCCCAGTATGAGGAAGAATTGGACCAGGATTTGGAATCTCCCGACGAAGTGACCCGCCAGCTCACCGTTCTGCTTAAGACTTCTCGTCTTAAAGGGATCATGGGCGCGCGCCTTTTCGATGCCAAAGGCGGATTCGTGCAGGCTTTTCCCCCGGACGTGCTGGAAAGCCAGTTGGATTCTCAGGAAATGATGGCATTGAGGGAACTTCGGCCAGCGAGCCGCTTTTATTCTTCCTCGCGGCTTTCCAGATTTTTTCTACCGGATGTAGAGGCGCTTTCAGCGGGGCAAGATGACGTGAAAACGAAGCTTCCCGAAAAAGCAGTCTCCATTCTTAAGGTCAGCCTTCCGTTGCATAGCCAGAATGGACCTTTAGCTGGCGTAGCACAGTTTTTGATCGAAGGCCAAAGCATCGCAACGGAATTTTCCCGGCTGGACCGAAGTTTGTTTTTGCAAGGGTTAGTGACCTTTGCCGCCGGCGGCGGACTGCTGCTGCTGGCGATTGCCATCTCGTTTCGTCGTCTGCGCCACGCCCATCGGCTTCTGGCGGATCGAACCCAGGGTTTGGCAAGAGCCAACCAGGAGTTGGCCTTGTTAGCGAAGACCTCAGCGCTCGGGGCGGTAACGGCGCACCTCATTCATGGTTTGAAGAACCCGTTAGCAGGCTTGCAGCAGTTTGTTGCCGACCGTCCAGCAAAGCCTTCCGAGAAAATTGACTCGGACTGGCACGAGGCGATCGCTTCGACACGACGCATGCATGGGATGATCGACGAAGTGATCGGACTTTTGCGTGAGGAACAGACAGGCGTTCGTTACGAGATCACCCTCGATGAGCTGGGAGACATCGTTGCTGGCCGGGTGTTGCCTTTGGCGCGGCAGCGACAAGTCGATTTCAAATCAGAATTGAAGCCGGACCTCTGCCTGCCGAACCGCACAGCAAATCTGGTGACTCTTACACTGGCTAATTTGGTTGAAAACGCGATTGAGGCCACTCCTCCCGGCAAAGGAGTGTGGCTCTCAGTCAGACAAAACGAAACTGCGTTGATTTTTGATGTGCGCGATCAAGGCCCCGGCTTTCCCACAGGCACGATTCCGTTCACTCCTTGTCGATCAACAAAAGAGGGTGGGAGCGGAATCGGACTGGCTTTATGCAAGCAACTTGCCAGTCATCTCGGCGCGACGCTGGAACTAAAAAGTAATACAACGGATGGATGCATCTTTTCGCTGAGTCTGCCGGCGACATTATGCATGGAACCGGCCGATAGACTGGCTCTGCCGAGGATGGGATTGAGTAAGCAAAAATGGTAAGCCAATGCCGCTGCCCTCTTTCTTAATCTTGATGCCTGACGTAGCGCAGCCGTCCCCGGCTGCGAGTTCTGGCACCGTCCCGGTGCCAGATCCTGTTCAATCAACGCCCGAGTCTTGCGGCGAGACGCCGCAGGAACTCGCAGCCGGGACGGCTGCGCTACAGAAAGAGCCAAGGGAAAAAGTATTAAGAGTAAGATTAAAGACTCTTGCTGCGGTTCTAGGATTGGTCGCATCGCAAACTCTCGCTGTCTCCGCAGTCTCTTTGCCTTTGCATTGGCATTGGTCGAATCCCCAACCTCACGGTGGTAACGTTGTCGATATGTCGTATTCCTCTTCCTTATTTCTTGCCGTCCAGGTTGCCGAACGTGGTCAGATTTATACCAGTGACGATCTTGATACCTGGCTGCCGCGTGAAAGCAACACGACGAATGCTCTCAGGGCAGTCACGTTTTTCGGTTCGCGTATTCTCATCACCGGTGAGAACGGATGCGTGATATATGCCGACGATCCAGCGGCATTTGAAAATGGGACGTTACTCGACGGCACCACCACCGACTGGCTCGAAGCAGTGACAACGTCGTTCACCCTGGCAGTCGCTGTCGGTGATAATGGGGCAGTGTACACCTCCACGAATGGCGTCTCCTGGAAACGGCAAAATAGCGGGACGAGTAATTGGCTGCGGGGCGTGGCGTACGGCAGTTCGGTGTTTCTAGGGGTCGGTGAGCAAGGCACGGTTATCAGCAGCACAGATGGCACGAACTGGGTCAATAAAAGCAGTGGCACTACAACCGATTTGAACAGAGTCTCCTTCTCCAATGGGCAATTCACCGTCGTGGGGGACGAAGGACTAACTCTGTACAGCACGAACGCAGGATTAAATTGGTTCAATGACTCCTCCGGAGCAACGAATGCGTTACAAGATGCAACGACCAGCAACAATGCTTTGCTGTTGGTAGGTGATCACGAAGTGCGCCTCAAAGGAGGCGGCATCTGGTCCAATGAGATTGCCCAGACGAATGGGCCGCCGGATTGGACCTATTATTGTGGTTTTGGGCGGCCCGATTTTTTTCTGATCGCAGGACAAAGCGGAATGCAGTCGGAGGGTTATCCAGCCGGGGATTCTTCCTTCTATTGGCTTAGCCCTTATAATTCTGTTCGCACTTGGCTTTGGGACGTCCATTACCAGGCGGGTTTGTATGTCACGGTTGGGGATTTTGGCACCATTATGACCAGCGGTAATAGTGTCGATTGGGCGTTGGAGTTGACGCCAGGCCAGATGACAAATACGACCTTTCTCGGGGTTGGGGGAGATACAAATCTTTTGCTCGCTGTGGGCAGCGGCGGCTCCATTATCGTCAGCCCGAATACTCTGACCAATATTGTTATTACGAACAGTTCAGGTACGATCTTGACCCAAACCGTCAGCACGATCGGCGTTATCTGGCATACCATAAACCAACAGCCTACCACAAATGATCTTCAGGGGATCGCAGTGTTGGGAACCAATTTGTACGTTCTTACCGGAGCCAAAGGCACTGTTTTGACGAGTCCCGATGGTCTTTTCTGGACGCCTCGAACCAGTCCGACGACGAAATTGCTCACCAGTGTCACGGCCTGGCCCGGCGGTCTGGTTGCCACAGGAGACAAAGGCGCGATTATTACCAGTCCGGATGGAATTACCTGGACTTTGCGTACATCGGGAACAGTCAATTGGCTCTACCGTGTTCGCTATCTCAATGGATTCTTAATCGCAGTGGGCCAGAACGGTGCACTTCTCACCAGCACAAATGGAATCAACTGGACCCCGCGCGCTACTGGAACAACCCTGTGGCTGAACGATGTGTCGTTCATCCAGGACACCTACTTTATCATCGGTAATTCTGGAACGGTGCTGACGAGCACCAATCTGACAAGCTGGACAGACCAGGGCACCCTTACAAAAAAGGCTCTCTACGCCGCGGCTACGGATTTCCAGCAGTTGGTTGTCGTGGGCGTTGAAGGAGCGATCCTGCGCAGCCAGGTTGTCCCGAATTTAACGCCGATCACAATCCTCGACTACGCCCGTGTGATGGCTCCGAACTTTACGCAAAACCTTTTTCTTTTCGGCGGGGTCGTCGGTCAGCAGTTTACTTTGGACCGTTGTCCGGAGCCCGGCAGTTCCAATTGGATTACCGGTCCGGTGCTGGAACTGCTGCGAGGGGATGGAACGCTATTCTATCTGGAAACCGTCTATGGGACGAATATTCCTCCACAGGAATACTATCGGGCGACATTGGTGCCCGTTGCTGAGCCGAGATCCGAATGACTGCTGAAATCCGAAAAGCAGAATATGGCTCATTGAAGTAGATTTGTTGCTCTTCGATTTGATGTGAACGACTAACACTTTGGGAAATGACCTGGCCCGAGGTTGAAATACTACCCAGCTACCTTGTCGAGTATTTGAAATCGCTCTGAACCCGGGCCGAGGCTTTGAATTCCACCAGCAGGAACTGGCTACGGCCAGGCAGAGCGCACTCCCGACTGCGAGGTGGAGCCTGGTTTTAATTTGCCTGGTGGAGTCGGAAATATCGCTGCGAATCGATGTTGGGAGCTGTGACGGTGTTCAGCCCGTTCACGACGACGGGGACTAAAGAATTGGTGACCCAACCCACTGGAGAATTAAGATTTGTGGCAGTCTGCAAATTAAATCCGCCGGGAGAAGCCGGCCATTTGAGCACGACATTGGTCCCCGCTGGCAAAATGGCGAGCGTCGGCGGAGGAAATGACAGGCGAAACACGGTGCCATAACCCCAATTTCCCCCGACTTCCGCCGTCCCATAGAGCGCATTCCCGGACAGACTCACCCCGCGCGGTATCGCGCCATCACTATTGGTCACGGACAGATCGGATGTCAGTGGAAACTGATGCAGCATGACATAGCCGGTCCCGTTAGTACGAACAGAGTAAATTGTTCCTCTACCCTCGGTACCTCCAGAGGATGTGGAGCCATAAATCCTATCGCCTGACAGCACGATGGGTCCATATGGATCGCCCCTGCCCGGCGCGGCAAAGCTCGCCAAATTGGTAAAGCCTGTCCCGGTGGTGTTCATGGCAAACAACGTTGCAGTCGTGGTCCCGTATAAGAAATTTCCGGACAGAATCAGAGCCCGGGGAAAAAGTCCGTCTGTTCCGTTGAAATGGCGCAAGGTTCCAAAACCCGTGCCGTCGGTTTTGAGGGTAAACACCGTCCCATAACCTAAATTGCCACCAATGACTGCCACCCCGTAAAGAATGTCTCCGTTTATTACCAGGCTGCTCACCGGTTTAGCGCCCTGGCTATTGGTTTCGGATATCCCCAGGAGCTCAGGAAAATGATGCAGAGTCGTGAAGGTGGTCCCATTGGTTTTAAGAGAGAACACCGTTCCCGATCCAAAATTGCCGCCGACTTGCGCCACGCCGTAAAGTGTGTCGCCAGATAAAACCAGTCCGCCCCGCGGACCCGATCCATCGGCGTTCGTGGAGAGCGGACCGGAAGTGGTCGTGAAGCTGTGCAGCACATTGAAACCCGTGCCATTTGTTTTGATGGCAAAAACCGCCCCTCGAAAACTGGCGCCACCGGCCGATACCGTTCCGTACAATGTCTCTCCGGATGCGATCAATTCAGCCTCTGGATTACCTCCATCCACCCCGCCACTAAATGTCTTCAGCACCGTGAATCCCGTGCCATCCGTATTGAGTGCAAATACCGTCCCGGCACCGGGATTGTGGGTTATTGTCGTTCCGTACAGCCGGTTTTCGAATCCAATGACCGGGGCCTCCGGCCAATAGCCGTTAAGGTCATTTGTAAAATGACGCAGAGCAGAGAAACTGACATCCAAGGCGGGTTCAGCTCCATTGTCGAACGGCTTCCAATTTAACATCACTGCTCCCATCTGGCCTGAATAGCCATCAACCGCGATACGATACGTCGTTCCTGCCGAGGGAAAGAAGGTAACTGCGCTTGTGGAATCCGCCTCAAAGTCATCATTGCTTGCTAACCTCACCAACGCATTCACGCTTGAGCCCGTGTACACTGCCAGCAAGGTGTTGAAATCGCTTCCCGCCGTGGTGATCGACACCTTGTTTGTGGAGGATGCCGTCCACCGGAACCAGACAGAGCGGCCCCCGAGGGCTTGAGCGTGGTCGGGTTCGCCAGATTCCTTGCTCGCACCGATATTGGTCTCGAGCACGCTGCCGGCTACTCCGCTGATGATTTGAGCATTAGTGAAGTTGTCGTTGGCGGGAGGGGCTTCTGGTCCCCACGCCACGGTCAGCACCCCGGTTTCTCCTTCATATCCGTCGACGGCCACCTGATACGTAGTGCCGCTCGTTGCCAGAATGCTCACGGCACTGGCATGGCTGGAGTTCACATCGTCATTACTGGAGACCGGAGTAAGATGGTTCAACGTGTTACCCGTGTACACGGCCAGCAAGGTGTCGAACTCACTCCCCAATGTGTTGAAAAAAAACTGGCCAGTGCTCGGCGCCGTCCAGCGGAACCACACCGAACTGCCGCCGCTATTGTCAGCGTGATCCGGTTCGGCCGGTTGTTTGGTGGCTCCGATGTTGTCCCCGCTCATCGTGCCACTGGCTCCGATTAGAATCTGCGCATTTGAAAAGTCATCGTTGGTGGCGGCACGCGTTTGAAAACACAGGGTGCTTAAGTGCAGCAGCACGGTGCCCGCGAGAATCAATGGTCTGACCACACAACAGTTGACAACGATTAACTGCGCGATGGATTTCATAGAGTCCTCTAAGGGCTGATCAGCCGATAGAACCGGCTCTGACCGTTTGGGTTTACCACGAGTCTATTGTTTGAACCGTCATTTTGAATTCCGCCGGTTATGTTGCTCCAGTTCACGGAACTCACGCTGTTGGTGTTTTGCTGAAGCACGAAGCCGGTCGCGGTTGATGGCCACGAAACGACAACGGTGTTGGTCGTCGTCCGTTGGATGGTGAGCGAAGGCGGGGTTGCTGGGGCTGGAATGCTGAACAGGTAAGCCGACCCGACGCCGTTGTCCTGTGGTGCGCCGATGATCACCCCATCGTTGCCAAACGCTGCCACGCGGAGACCGAAACGGTCGCCGATGCCCGGCGCTGGATTGTTGATCGTCGCGAGCAGGGTGCCGTTAAGGCTGAACACATAGGCCGACCCGGAACTCAGTCCGGTGGTATCATCATCGGGTGCGCCAATGACCACGCGATCGTTTCCCAGCACTGCGATGCGATGGCCAAACCAATCGTCCGCTGCGGGCGTGGGATTGGTGATGGTCAGCAGCAGGGTGCCATTGGTGTTGAACAGATAAACCTCCTCGGCATTCGCGCCCTCCGCAGGCGAGCCGACGAGAACGCGGTCCGTGCCCACGGCGGCAATTGAGCGGCCAAAATAATCAAAAGCGCCCGACGCGGGATTGGTGAATGTCATCAAAAGGGTGCCGTTGATGTTGAAGAGATAGGCCGCCCCAGCCCCGGGCCAATCGCCGCTCGCCCCAATCAACACGCGGTCACTGCCGAAGGCCACCGCTGAATATCCGAGCCCGCTGACTGTTCCGGTACTCGGATTGTCAAATGTCATCAAGAGCGTGCCATTGGTGCTGTACAGGTACGCGGCGCCGTAAACATCATAAGTTTCATTATTTTGGTTTGCGTAAGGCGCGCCAATGAGCAGCTTGTCTGTTCCGACCGCGACAACTGCCGGTCCAAGTGACTGTGACTGGGGAGCGGTAATGGTCGTCACCAGGGACCCGTTAGTTGTGAAAAGACTAACTGCCATGCCATACTTTGATCCAATTACCACCTGGTCGTTCCCCAGAGTCGTGATGGCGTTGCCAAACTCTCCACCAACCGCGGGTGGTTTGTTAAAGGTCGTCAACAAAGTCCCATTGGTGTGGAACACATAAACAGCAGCCGTGTTGGTTGGGGGCGTGGGATTACCAAGATAATTTGGAGAGCCGATGAGAACGCGGTCGTTACCCAGCGCCGCCATCGCCGCACCAAAAAAGTCTCCCGCTTCAGGTGTGGGATTGTTGAACGTCCGTAGCAGAACGGGACTTTGGGCGGGCATGGAGAATGGCAGGATTACCGCGTTGATGACGATGATTAAGAGAGTGATTAATTTCATATAAATTGCCTTTCATACCTCAAGGCGCAAGACAGCGGAAAAGGACGACACGGATAACACCGAAAATATTACGCTGGGGCCGGGGCTCTCGACGCCCTGGCCCCTTTGAGATTAGTAGTCAACTCCTCATTTCAGTTCACACCCGGGCAATAACCTGGATTCGGCAGGTCTACCCGCTGCACGGCGCCTTCCGGAACGAACCTGACGACAGTTACCACGAGGTTGACACTGCCTTCGTTTCGTACCAGGTGACCTGTAGCTTCGCCGGAATCGACGAACGTCGATCCGGTCGGGTGTAAGCGGGGCGTGCAGCTCGGATCATTCCCCTCGTATTCCGTCGCAACGCCGGACGTGACGATGATCAGGCTGGGTCCCGTGTGGCTATGCCATCCGAACGACCCGCCGGGTGTGATCGTGTTCTGGACAATATACAGGTGCGAGGCTCCTTTTGTGTTGATCATGGCCTTCCAGTAATCGTTGGGATTGCCTGGATTAATGTCCGTTTTCGCGAAGATATCGATCTCTTCAAAGGTTCCATGAGCAATAGTGACCGATGACACGCCCGCCTGGGGCGTTGCGCGGGCCGGCAGAATTATCAAAAGGGTGACGCCGACGAGCACCAGTGCGAGGGCCGACACCAGCCTTAATTTCATCCTGCTTTCTGGTGTGTGTGCGTCCACAAGCGCAGCTTTGGTTTTTGCGCGGGCAGCGAATGGGAGCAATGCTATCGCACTGATTGATTTGATGAATGTTGTTTTCATTTTTTTCATTTTGTTTGTGTTTTGAGGTCGGACGAAGTCTTCCAGGAGCAGCGTGCGATCTCGGTTTATGAAGGGAAACGCCCCTTCTTTCATACCCCAAAGCGCAAAATCGGGGAGAAAGACGACACGGAAAAACAGCAAATTGACTTCCCAAGTCCGCCTCAAGGGGTGCCCCAAGCATGAGACCGCTGGCGCGGAACGAGGTCTAAACACCAAAGCAGCGCCAAGGCTCAAAATTCAAAGAAGAAACTGAAAATGTGAAGGGGGGCCGGAGTCCTCAAGCTGCCCTGGCCGCCCAATGGAATTCCGATCAGTTTCTCATTTAAGTTCAGACCTGGGCAATAACCTGGGTTGTCCAAATCAAGCCGCTGCACGGCCCCTTCCAGAACCAGCCTGACGACAGTTACCACAAGATTGACACTGCCATCGTTTCGTACCAGGTGTCCTGTAGCTTCGCTTGAATCGACGAATGTCGATTCCGGCCGGGTGTGCAGGTCGGATTGTCCGTCGCAATGCCGGACACGTAAGGTCGTTCCCTTCTCAGAAAGTGCTTTTTCCCTGTCGTCTTTTCCCTCCGTTTTGCGCCTTGGAGTATGAAAGAAGGGGCGTTTCCCTTCATAAACCGGGATCGCGCGCGGCCCTTGGAAGGCTGCGTCCGACCTCAAAACACAAACAAAAGGAAACAAATGAAAAAAGCAGTCATCAAATCAAATCTGCGCGACAGCGTTGCTCCATTCGCTGCCCGCGCAACAACCAAAGCGCGCTTTGTGGACCGGAGTAGCGCTAGATCGATGCATTGTCGTTGACTCTGCCTCGGAGTCGGACCTATCTATCGAGTTATATGATCTGTGCGCAGGTCGTTGGGTTGCGATTGGTTTCGAGCGCGCGGAACAGCGCCCGCATGTGGTGGCGCAGATGCGCGTCTAAGGGTTTGGGTTGTCTTGCAATCGTCGGACTATTGTCCGGCCGGGCTCTGTTCGCTCAAGGTTGCATACCGGCTCATTACGTCTCGCTCAGCCTTGGGGCGCAAGGGATCTCCTACCTCCAGCCGGGCCAGTTTGAGGGTGATCTTTTCTACCGATATCTTTATTCCGATGTCGTGTTTATTGGGACGGAGGAGCAACCTCAACTCTATGACCTGGGTGGCAGGCATGCCATAAACTCGTTTGATCTGAATCTCTCTTACGGTCTGAGCGACCGACTGGCCCTGAGCCTCACCGTGCCATTCATGCATGATGACTTCTCGAACATACATGGCGATGGACAGCGGCACAGCGGAAGTTCGGGCGGGTTGGGTGATTTGCGACTGGTCGGGAGCACGTGGGTGTTCAAGCCGCGTGATCATCCCAACGGGAATGTCAACCTCGGCATCGGCGTCAAATTCCCAACGGGAGAATATCGGGCGACAGACGACTATTTTCTGGCCAATGGCCAAACCACTCTGCGCCCGGTTGACATCGCGGCTCAACCGGGTGATGGCGGTTTTGGGGTAATGCTTCAGTTCCAGGCGTACCAAAAACTGGCCGCTAACCTTTTTGGGTACCTGTCAGGGTTTTACATGATGAACCCAAGGAACGAAAACGGCACGGAGAGACCCTCTCCGACGAGCACCGTGGTCAACTCGGTCCCCGACCAGTATCTCGGCCGTGCCGGAGTTTCATACGTTGTCTGGCCGAGCCAAGGACTGTCCATAAGCCTCGGAGGACGCATTGATGGCATTCCGGTAACCGATCTGTGGGGAGACAGCGACGGCTTCCGGCGCGCAGGCTATGCGGTCTATGTGGAGCCCGGGTTGAACTGGTCTTTCGGCGAGAATGTTCTGAGTGTAAGCGTTCCCGTTGCGGTGCGGAGAAATCTCGAGCGTACGCCATACAGCTTTTCAGGCGGGTTCGCTGATTTTCTTGTAGTCGCAGGGTTTTCGCACCAGTTCTGAACTGAAAGTCTCGGAGCATATCCCCCCAATCAATTGGCGCGCAGCTTGGCCGTCGCGGCAAGGTCAGCACTTTTCCGATCGTGAGGGCGCCATTTATTCGCGTTCAGTATTGCCAAAGGCAGCCAGGCGTTTGCTCCGCTCTCGCCAGACATCGGGGAATAGCGGGCGGACTTCTCCGTCGGTGCCGAGTTCCATTCCCGTGCTCACCTGAAGCGAGAGCACGATCTGTTCGACATTTGATTCCAAAGGTTCCCTTGAGACGTTCCAGATGTAGGTTGTGCCAATTGAAGTGCCAGTGATGATCTGGCGATCGTTCTCTGCGAAGACCGCAGTCCGCAGTGCGGCATCGTGAGGCAACATGGGACCGATCGGTCTGGATGTGGCGATATCCCAAATCCGAGAGGTGGCGTCGTCACAACCTGTCACAACCGTTCGCCCATCTTTACTAAAGCTAACGGCATACCAGAACGGTCCGCCGTGACGCATAGGCTTGGATATCGGCGAGCCAGTCTCTGCGTCCCAGATAATGACAGTGTTGTCGAAGCTCCCTGTCGCGACGCGACGGCCGTCATGACTGAAGGCAACGGTCATCACCGAACCATGATGGCCCTCCAACTTCCGCATCACGCTCGAATCACCTGTTCCGATAACCCAAGCCAGTTTGTCGGCGGCGCCAACGGCAATCCGCGAACCGTCAGGACTGAAAGCCAGTCCCCGGATGGGGGCATTCGAGATCACAAGCACGGTCCGCAGTGGACGTCCTGCTTGTGCGTCCCACAGCTTCACAACGCCGTCCGACCCGCCGCTGACTGCCGTTTTGCCATCCGGACTTATGGCCACGGTCCAGGCCGCACCGCTGTGTCGAAAGCTCTCGCCGACGATCACGCCGGTGGCCGTTTCCCAGAACTGCACCAAGCCATCCTCAGTCGCCGTCATCACTTTGGACTCGTCAGGATGGACGGCGAACACATGTACCCCCGCTTTTTTGGGCGTAAACGGTTTCCCCGCAGGCTGGTCAGTCAAAGCCTTGCGAATCAATGCGGTCCGGTCTTTGGGGCGAACCAGCGCGTATTTGGCATCGGCGGTGAAGAGGACATGTTGGGCGCCGGCTTCATGCCGCAACATCGTATCCAGGCAGCCGGGTGCCGGTCGCCACGCGCGTGCTGCGTCGTCCTCGGAGCAAGTCAAAATGCTCCCGTCCTTTCCAAAGGCGACGTCCCTCAACGCGCCTTGATGCTCGAAAGCCACGCCGATGGGTTCACCTGTTTTCGAGTTCAACAATTGGGCCGTCCGGTCGTAACTTGCCGTCAAGAGTTGGTCGCGATGCTCATTCACGCGCAGGCGGTGAACACCACCGCGATGCTTCCACGGTTTTCCGATTCTCTCACCGTCGACCGTGCCCTCGCCCTCCCGCCAGGTCCACAGGAAGACGTTCCCGTCAACATCCCCTGAGGCAATTTGATTCGTTGCGACAAATACTGCGGTAGGAACGCGTCCGGTATGCCCGACAAACCGCGCGACTACCTTATGCGTTTGCAAATCCCACAAGAGAACGACGCCATCGTCACAAGCCCCGAGAACCCGCTTCCCGTCGGGACTCAAGGCAAGGTCATGAATTGAGTGAGGCACCGGGTGCTGCCAGGCGTCAATCGGCTTTTCCTTATCGCGATCCCAAAGCTGGATTTCTCCATTGGAACTGCCGGTTATGATCTTGCCATCGCGTGTGAACAGGCCAGCCCAGACGGCGCTGTTGTGTGGAAAGATACGAAGCAGATTGTGGGATTTCGCTTCCCAGAGCCGGGCAGTTTTATCTGTGCTGGTCGTGAGAATGTAGTTCCCATCGGGGCTGAAAATGGCTGTGTGGGCCTCGGAATCATGGCGGAGCGGGCTTCCCATAACCATGCCTGTTCGCCGGTCCCAGAGTTGCGCCACGCCGTCAAAGGCTCCGGTCAGAACCTGTGTGCCGTCCGGGCTGAACGCGCCGGAGACAACACCTTGTTCGCGAGGATAAATTCCTGTGAGGATGTGCAACTCACGCTGCCAGGCATTCAGATTCGCCCGTATCATTCGCTGCATGGCAGACTCGCCGGGCGGAGCCAATTCAAGCGCGCGCGCCAGCCAGAGCATTCCGCTGGCGACATTGCCTTGTTCGCAGAACCCGATGCCACGGTCGAAAGCCATTTGAAAATTGAGGCGCCGCTCGTCGCGTCGGGCCTGATCGGCTAACTGGCGGGCCGTGTCGGCGTGGAGATAAGCTTGGTTCTTTAAAACGACTTGCCACGTTGAAACGCCAAGCCCGATGGCCAGGGTCATGATCACCGCTCCTGCCGCGGCGAAACCGAACTTGTGGCGTCGGACAGTTTTCTGAAATTCGTAGAGCCGGCTAGATGGTCGGGCGATGACCGGCTCGCAATCGAGATGCCGGCGAATGTCGGCCGCCAACGCATTTGCCGTCTCGTAGCGCCGTGCGCGGTCCTTGTCCAGGCACTTCATTACGATCCAGTCCAGATCGCCGCGCACCTGATGAACCAGCCTGGGCGGTTCGGTGTGGCGGTGGTGCGCGGTCGTCGACAAAGCAGCAGCGGCCATGGTGCTCAACCGGGTCGAGGGACGGGGTGGTTGCACCTCGCGAATCGTGCGCCGCATGCTGTCCAGGCCGGCGGCGAGCAATTTCTTCTGATCGAACGGCGGACCGCCCGTGAGCAATTCGTAGAGCAACACGCCCAGGCTGTAGATGTCACTACGAGTATCAATGTCCAGGCTGGTGAGCACGGCCTGCTCCGGACTCATGTAGGCCGGCGTGCCGATAAATTGCTCGAATGCCGTGAACAGCGTCTGATCTGTCAACCGTCCCGCCGTCGCCTTGGCGATTCCAAAATCAATCACCTTGGGCACGGGCAGGTCGTCGTTGATGGTGACCAAAATGTTCGACGGCTTGATGTCGCGGTGGATGACGCCCTTTTGGTGCGCGTGTTGAATGGCCTGGCAAACTTCGATAAACAACCTTAGCCGTTCTTCTGTTGAAAGTTTGTTCTCGTCGCAGAACTCCGTGATCCGGATGCCGCGCACCAGTTCCATGACGAAGTAAGGCCGGCCAGTCGCGGTCGCTCCAGCATCCAAAACCCTTGCAATGTTTGCATGGTCCATCAGCGCCAGGGCCTGACGTTCGGCTTCGAAGCGGGCAATGACCTGCTTCGTATCCATGCCCAGCTTGATGACCTTGAGGGCCACCCGCCGCCGCACCGGCTCTTCCTGCTCGGCCATGTACACCACGCCGCAACCGCCTTCGCCGATTTGCTGGAGGAGTTTGTAACGACCAATCATATCCCCGGCTTTTTCGGTCAGCGGAATGACCACTCGCCCGGTCGAATGGAGATCAAGACCGGCGGGCTTCCGCGCAGGCTGCGCCATGAAACCTCCGATCTCGTCAGCGGCGCGAAGGAGTTTCTCCACGCGTTCGCGCAGCGCGGCATCCGCGCCGCAAGCGTCGTCGAGAAAACGCGCGCGTTCGGCGGGATCCTGCCGCTCCAACGCCGCGTTAAACAGGTCTTGCAGAGACTTATCCGGACTCATCAGTCGCTTCGATTCAGACCGGTATCATCGACCATCATATCCCAATGCGAAAAATTCCGGAAAAGAACGACAGCAGGTTGAAATTTAGTGACCGAAGGTTTGCCGTATTTCGTCAAAAAGCCAGACCCGGGCAAAGGCCCAATAGCGGTTGGCTGTTCGTTCGGTAACGCCCAAAACCTGCGCTGCCTCTTCCAGAGTGAGTCCGCCAAAAAACCGCAACTTGGCGATCTCGGCGGCATTGGCATCTTCCTTGGCCAATTTTTCGAGCGCCTCATTGACCAGCAAAAGGGTTTCATCATCGGCATCAACCGCGATTTCGACCTTATTCAGATCGATTCGCTGCCAATCACCACCTCGTTTCCCGGCCCCCTTGCGCCGCGCCCGTTCGATCAGAATACGGCGCATGGCCTCGGCGGCCGCGGCAAAGAAGTGCGCGCGATTGGCGAATTGAGCATTGGCATTGTCGCCCGTGAGACGCAACCAGGCCTCGTGAACCAGGGCGGTAGGTTGCAAAGTATGACCCGCTGCTTCATTGGCCATCCGGTGTGCGGCCAGACGTCTTAATTCATCGTAAACTAGCGGCAACAATTGCTCCGCCGCGGTGGGGTCTCCTTCTTGAGCCGCGTTTAAGATGCGCGTGACTTCGATCACAACGGCAGCATAGAGAAGAATATTTCGTCAGCAACTATGAATCATTTGAAAAAACGCAACGACGACGCAAGACAGCTTTTGCCGGGTTTGCGAGATCTTAGGGTTCAGCAATGTTCCGGAGAGAACAATCCAGTTCTGAGTTTCAGTCCCCAAATTGGATTTTGAAGTTGGGTGAATTCACCCAGGCTTTACCTCGATGGCAATGCTATCACGAGGACGATTTGCCAAATGAGTAATGTTTTAGCCATTTCGTTGCCTACTTTCACGGTGGCACGCGATTAGCATTGCAGTTTTCATACAGACCAAACTCCAGTTTTCATATGAATACGAAATCTTCACTCCGCCGCTCCGTACTGCAAATCATTCTGTTGCTTGCAGCGGGGTTTACCTCAACTGTGCTCTCTCAGAACTTTCTGCCAATCGTCCAAATCCTGGCCACCGATCCATGTGCCGCCGAGGCTGGGTCCGACCAGGCGGTATTCACTGTCATCCGCTTCGGTCCCACGGATGTGCCTCTCACGGTGTATTATCAGGTGGGCGGTTCAGCAAGCAATGGAGTGGATTACGAAACCCTGTCGGGTGAAATCACGATTCCTATCGGCGCGCTATGGGCGCCTATCACAACCACTCCGATTGATGACGATCTGGTAGAAGGTCCGGAGAGCGTCGTGATCGCGCTCACTCAACCGCCGATTTGGCCGCCGCCCTATATCGTCCTCTGGCCCAGCCTAGCTGTCGGCGAAATTGAGGATAATGATTTTCCGCTTACGAATCGGCCGCCCGTGGTCAACATCGTCAGTCCGCCAAACGGTGCCGTGTTCGAAGCGGGATTGGATTTGCCTATTGTTGCTCGGGCCTTCGATCCGGATGATAAAGTTCGAACCGTTGAATTTTTCGCAGGCACTAACAGCTTGGGAATCGTGACCAATCGTCCGCGTATCCTTCGAACCGCGGTGCTTACCGCCGACAAGGACTTGAGCTTGGATGTGGATCCGATCCTATACCCGGATCTCGAGGAAAGTTCTCAACTCGATGCCGTGCGAATCCCGGGCAACCTGTTTTCTTTGGTTTGGTCAAACGTTCCGGCTGGCCACTATGTCCTGACTGCCGTGGCGACGGATAGTTTTGGCGCAAGCACTCGTTCGGCTCCTATCGAAATCAAAGTATTCGAACCTCCGCCTCGGCCTGTGGTGACAGTTCTCGCCTCAGACCCGGTCGCAACTGAGCCCGACCCAACAGGCGATCATCTGGACACCGCCACTTTCAAAATTCATAGGACCGGTTCCACGGATTTTCCGTTGACTGTCTATTACAGGCTCGGCGGTACTGCTTCCAATGGCCTCGATTACCGCGAGTTGCCTCACTCGGTTACAATTCGGCGCGGCGAGCGCACGGCGGACGTGATCATTGAGCCGTTGGATGACAACCTGGTGGAAGGGCGAGAGAGTGTAGTTCTGAGCGTGCATCCACCCCCTTGCATCGATGTTTTTCCAACGCCGCCTGATTGCTATTTGGTAGGGCGGGCGCATACCGCTCGAGCAGTCATTCTCGACAACGACCATTCCAATCTGCCGCCCGTCGTACGCATTGTGCGTCCTTTGGATGGTTCGATCTTCATTGCACCTGCTACGATCAAGATCGCCGCGGAGGCGAGAGACTTTGATGGTCGTGTGGTGACAGTTGAGTTTTTCGAGGGCACTAACAGTCTTGGGATCGTCACCAATAATCCTGCCACGCTGAGTAATACGCTTCCCCCGTTTTTCCTGGTCTGGTCGAATGTGCCGCCCGGGCGTTATGTTTTGACCGCGGAGGCGACGGATAACGATGACGCGGCCACTCTTTCCCGTCCCGTGGAAATTATGGTGGTGCCCCTCATGGAACCACCCGTGGTCACGATCGAAGCCACCGATCCAGTTGCTACCGAACCCGTTTCGAGTGGAACAAATGACACAGCAACTTTCGAGGTCAGCCGCACTGGGAATACCACTCGGCCATTGCTGGTTTATTACAGCATCAGTGGCACGGCTTCCAATGGCGTGGATTACCGAGAGCTTTCAGGAAAGGTCATTATTCCCGCAGGTTCTGCCAAAACAAACATCGTGATTGAAGCTTTGGCTGACCATATGGTCGAAGGCATTGAGACGGTTGTGCTCAATCTCGAACCGGGCACGTGCTTGAGTACTTCAAGTCTGCCGGATTGTTATATTATCGGGTTCAATGATCGCGCGCGGGCAATTATTCGCGACGTTGATTTTGCACCCACCAATCAGCCGCCGAAGGTGGCCATCGTTGAGCCTCAGAATGGCGATGTCTTTGTCGCCCCGGCGGACATAGCTCTCTATGCGGTGGCGAAAGATGTCGATGGCTTCGTTCGCACGGTAGAGTTTTTTGAAGGCACCAATAGTCTGGGGATCGTTTCCAACAGCCTTTCTGTTATCGCCGGCAATAGCATTCCTGATCCTGAACAGATTTTCCGGCTGTTATGGAAGAATGTTTCACCGGGAGGTTATGTTTTAGCCGCGAAAGCAACGGACAACCGCGGCGCGTCATCGGTTTCTGAATCTGTCCGTATTAAGGTCGTAGAACCTCCGTTGCCTCCTATCGTGACGATTGAGGCAACTGATCCAATTGCCACCGAAGGCGACCCTATCGGGCCAGCATTGTGGGATCGGCCAGATCCTGCCCGGTTTACTGTCCAACGGACCTCCGGTACGAATGTGGACCTAGCCGTGTATTATGAGCTGGGAGGCACTGCAAAAAATGGAGAGGATTATCGCTCTCTGGCCGGCAAGGTAATCATTCCAAAAGGCGAATGGAAGGCAGACATCATTGTCGAACCAATTGATGACAAACTTATCGAAGGGACCGAGACGGTGATTGCCAAACTCGTGCCCATCGCTTGCATCGCTATCTTTCCGCCTCCTCCCGAGTGTTACCGAGTAGGCGACCCTAATAGCGCCATCGCATATATCCGTGACAATGATTTCAATCTATCTCCGCGCGTTGCAATTGTTGAGCCATCAAACGGCTCAGTGTTCCTCGCCGGGTCCGACATCAAGATAGAAGCGGTCACACGCGATCCGGACGGGTATGTGCCAAAGATGGAATTTTTTGCTGACGCCAAGCTGATCGGGGAACAGGAAATCTACTTCATCGTCGCGCCTCCTCCTGGCCAATTGCAAAGCTTTTCGATGATCTGGAGCAATGTCCCGGCGGGAGAGTATGTGCTGACGGCACGTGCCACGGACGATCTGGGTGCCAGTTCCGTCTCAGGGCCAATCAAAATCCGGGTACTGGATCGAATTCCTGTGCCTATTGTCGCGGTAATGGCCATAGACCGTGTAGCTTCAGAACAGGATCCCCGTCTGGATATTCCGACGGATACGGCCACATTCGAAGTGCGCCGCTACGGCGATCTAAGTCGGCCCTTGAAGGTTTTTTATACCATTGGCGGCACTGCTTCGAACGGTGTTGATTATGAATTCCTTTCCGGCGAATTGGTGATTGCAAGCAATTCTCCATCCGCTCGGATCATTGTGGACCCGATTGATGACAAGCTAGTCGAGGGAACCGAATCAGTTATCATTGGTTTGATTCAGCCCCCATGCCTCACTACAAACGGCCCCGTTCAGGACGGCTGTTACATAGTCGGACAGCCAGGGCGCGATATCGCTTATATTCGGGACAACGACTGCCCTCCCAATCACTTTCCCACGGTGGCTTTGCTTAGTCCTCCTGATGGTTCCGTGTTTGAGGCGCCCGTGGATATTCGGCTGGTAGCGGCGGCTGGAGATCCTGACGGCTGGGTGGCCACCGTGGAATTTTTTGCGGGAACCAACAGCCTGGGCGTAGTCACGAATCATCCCTGGGTTCTCGATCCTGTCAGCTTCTCAAACCTACGCGTGGAGGGCTCTTCGGAAATCTCCCCGATTAATCCATTCTTTGTCATTTGGTCCAACGCTCCAGCCGGGCATCACACGCTCATTGCCGTTGCCACAGATAATCTGGGCGCCAGTACGCGTTCGGCTCCTGTAGACATTACGGTCGTCGGACCGAACCTAATCCCGCGGGTCAACATCATTGCTGTCGATTCTTTTGCTCGAGAAGGCACTTCCAATACGGCCTCCTTCCGGATTCGTCGCGCGGGTAGCACCAACGAGCCGCTGACAGTCTTTTACAACATTTGCGGCACTGCTTCCAACGGAGTTGATTATGCAGCTATCCCGAATTCTGTCACGATTCCCGCCGGACGATACAGCACGCGGGTGACTATTGCTCCGATTGACGATCACATCGTGGAACCAATTGAAACCGTGATTCTGCGCCTTATTCCCCCTCCGAACCCGAATACGTATTTCATCGGGCGTCCTGCCCGAGCGGGAGCGGTCATTGTTGACAATGACTGCCCGCGTCTGCTTTCACAGAGGCTGGCGGACGGCTGTATCCAGATCCAATCGCCCTTGCCTGCAGGGTCCCCGTACCGCGTGGAAGCAAGCCCCGACCTGGTCAACTGGCTGCCTTTATTCCGCAACATTGTCAGCGATGAGGAAGGCGGCTTCGTGGACGATGATGCCTCAGAATTCAAACTGCGCTTTTTCCGCGTGGCCTCCGAAGCGCTTGTAATCGGTGATGATTAAGTTGGTTGGTTTGATTGTTGTTGGTTGTAAAAAAAGGCGCGGACAAACCTTGTCCGCGCTTTTGTTTCGGCAACTTTTAAAAGATTTAAATCACCGCGTTTAATTTCCGCCACTCGCCAATTCTTCGCCTGTGGCCACGTTGACAATTTTGAATTGTTCAGCGTGCAAAGCAGGCTCTTTGCGGAAGTTGAGTTTGCCGAAATAGCGTTTCTCCATCTCAATGAGATGTTTTTCATCCTCTGTCCGCAACCGGTCGAGGATCGTGGGATGAACAATGATCAGCAATTGGAAGTCGGACTCTTCCCGCGGCCTCTTTTTCAGGATTTCGTTGAGCTTACGTTGAATTTCGACGCTCATGGTCAGGGCACTCTTTACTTTGCCTCGACCCTTGCAATAGGGGCAATCATCATAAACCGCCGCATGCACACTTTCGGAGTGCCGTTGACGAGTCATTTCCATTAAACCCAATTGGGAAATGGGCAGTACATGGGTTTTGGCTTTGTCGCGCCGCAATCCATCTTTCATGCGTTGATAGACCGATTGTTGATCGCGCCGCGATTTCATATCGATGAAGTCCAGCACAATGAGCCCGCCCATGTTGCGCAGCCGCAACTGCCTGGCGATTTCATCGGCGGCTTCCAGGTTTACTTTCAGGATTGTGGACTCCTGATCTTTCCCTCCTTTATGCCTGCCGGTGTTGACGTCAATGGCCACCAGCGCTTCGGTTTCATCAACAACAATATAGCCGCCGCTCTTTAGATGAACCTGGCGCGAGAACGCATTTTCAAGCTGGCGGGTGATATTGAACCGGTCAAAGACGGGTTGGGGTTCCGAATACACTTTGACCTTATTGGCGGAACGTTTCGAGATTTTGGAAATCATGTCACGCATGCGTTCATACGCGCGCGGACTATCTACGACAATGCGCTCGACATCTTCCGTGAGGAAATCTCGGACGGTGCGTTCGATAAGATCCGGCTCCTGAAAGACGCAACTGGCAGGAGTTTGCTTTTTGATTCGGTCCTGGATCTCGCGCCATTCTTCGAGAAGCAAAGCAAGGTCCCGCACGAAATACCGCTTTTGCTGGCCTTCCCCAATGGTGCGCATGATTACTCCCATGCCATCCGGAATGGAAAGCTCACGAAGGATTTTCTTCAACCGCTGGCGTTCCTGCTGGTTTTCAATCTTTCTGGAAATACCGCTCTGGTCTGAATTGGGCAAGAGAACCAAATAGCGCCCGGGCAATACTATATTGGTCGTGACACGAGGGCCTTTGGTGCCAATTGGGCCTTTGGTAACCTGGACGATGATGTCGCTGCCGGGTGGATAAACCCGAGGAATATCTTTCTGTGTGATTTTTGGCCGATCCCGCCGCCGATCGCGCTCCGTCGGCCGCTCCACAATTTCGACGCCGCTGTCAAAGCTGCTCGGAACAATATCCCAGTAATGAAGGAAAGCATTTTTCTCGAAACCGATATCGACAAACGCCGCTTTGAGGCCATCTTCGAGATTTCGGACCTTGCCTTTGAAGATGCTTCCGACCAGGCGTTCCTCGGTGGTCCGCTCGATATTGAATTCTTCGAGTTTGCCTTCCTCGAGGACCGCCACGCGTGTTTCGAGAGTCTCGGCATTGATGATGACTTCTTTATGAATCTTTTTGACCGGCTTAATCAAGCGCTGGACTTTCTTAACCAGATTGGAAGCCGCCGATTTAATACTTTCCACAAGACCCTTGGGACTGTCCTGGACAGGAACAGGTTGAAAAGCCTTTTCCTCTTTGACCTGCGCGGGAGTTTCGAGATGAGGTTGGCGGAAATCCTTTTTTGGGCCGGCAGAGGTTTCGGCCGTCTGTTGGGGCAGTCCTTCAGGGGGCAGGCCCGCGGCCACATTCTCCGCGCGGTCGATCTCGGATGTGTGGCGGTGATCGTAGACTTTTTCATGCACTGACTGGCCGCCTACGACCTCAGCTCGGGCCTGATTAGCCTCGCGGTCAGTGCGCTGTTGTCCGTGGCCCAGCCCGCCGCTGGGACGGAAGCGCATGCCGCGGCGGCGCCGGGAAAAATTTCTTTCACTCATAATAAATAACCCTTTCGATAGATATAAACGTTTTGCAAAAAGCCTATGGCGATTAACGAGCCGAGCACTGATGACCCACCGTATGAAAGCAGCGGCAGTGGAATGCCCGTCACAGGCACAATGTGAATGTTCATGCCGATATTGATGAAGACATGGCTGAAAAGAAGCGTCACGACGCCCACAGCCAGCAGTTTGCCCAGGCGATCGCGCGCCTGGCCGGCGGTCCGCAGTCCAGTAAACAGGACCAGCCCATACAGCGTCAGCACGACAATGCTGCCGACGAATCCTTTCTCCTCGGCAATGACGGAGAAAATGAAATCATTGTGCGCCGCACCCGGCGGCAGAAAACCCAGAGAGGTTTGGTTCCCCTTGCGCCACCCTTTACCCAAAAAGCCGCCTGTCCCTACGGAGATGAGGGCCTGGCGAACCTGGTACGATTTGTCCCACTGGATGCGGCGGGCTTCAGCCTTATCAGACGCAGAGGCGCCGGGGCGGGCAAAATCTACTCCAAAATAAACAAGCAACCGTTGACGTTGGTAATTCTCAAGCTTGATTTGCCACCAACCCGGTGGCGCCCAAAGTACATCAACCAGGAACAGAGCCGCGAGAATTCCGACGGCTCCGAGCAGCCAGACCAGGTAGCGTTTTGGTGTTCCGGCGGTGAATAGCATGGCCAGCCCGGTAGGAAGCAAAACCAAAGCTGAGCCGAGATCCGGTTCTTTGAGGATTAAAACAAACGGTAAGAGAATCATTCCGAGCGCCTTCCAAAAAGTGCGCGGCTCGGTGAGTTCAGCCGCCGGTCGGCTCAGATAATTGGCAAAAGCTAAAATGAACGCCAGCTTTGCGAATTCCGATGGTTGCAACAGGAAGAATTTTAAATCGAACCAGCGTCGTGCTCCAAATCGCACCGTGCCCACAATCAAAACCAGGCCCAGGAGGAGCACTCCGCACCAATAAGCCACGTTTCCCCATCGGGCCACGGTTTGATAATTCACAAAGCATAGCGCGACCGCGGCACAAGTTCCGACGAAGTACCATACGAGTTGTAGCAACCATTTTTGTTTGTATAGGGGCGCCGAAAACGCCGCGTCCGTAACCATCGTGGCGCTATAGACAAAAAGCACGCCGATCAACATCAAGGCGCCCAAGGCAACGATCTGCATTCGATCGATGCGCGCGCGACTTTCGCTGAAGAGGGGTTGCAACATAAGTTCAGTTTGCCTTTGCTATACGTTGAGACTTCCCAGACTGAACTTTCTCACGATCGAGCAACGCTTTGTAAATATTGGCTGCAATCGGCGCGCAGATCTTTCCACCACTGCCAGCATTGACCGGGGTCTCAACCATCACCACCACGGCGTAGCGCGGGTTGACATAGGGCGCAAAGGAAACAAACCAAAGCGTCTCCGCTTTCTTTGCCCCGGATGAGTCCATCACCTGGGCGGTGCCGGTTTTTCCGCAGATTTCCAATCCTGGCACAGCGGCGCGAATTCCAGTCCCCCCGGTTTCTTGAGTGTCTGCCAGCATGCCCTCGTGCAGGATTTTTAGATTCTCGGGTTTAACACCTAGTTCGTCGCGAATCCTGCCTTTGGGAAATATCAGCGGTGGTGTTGCGACCGGATCGGGCGCCTCAATACGATCCACCAAACGAGGCCACAGGACCTTGCCGCCATTGGCCAGAGCGGCGGTCATCACCGCCATTTGCAGCGGTGTAACAGTCATTTCTCCCTGACCAATGCAGATATTAGCCGTATTCCCCACAGACCAGTTGGAACTGACGCGTTGCAAGCTGGGAAATTCTCCTCCAGTTTCTTGACGCGTGCGCAGGTCGGTTGTTTCCCCAAGATGAAGTCGTTTGCCAAGACGAATGATATTCTCGATGCCAATTTTTAATCCGTTTGTGATGAAGTAGGTGTTACTTGAGTGCTTCATAGCCTCCTTGAAATTGTAGAGGCCGGGAGCCGCTGTATCATGAATCGGACGAATCGGACGAGCCGAGCGGAATTGGAAATAACCAGGATTGTAAATCTGTTCATTCGGGTTCAGGCCGTGCTCGAGACAGGCCAGGCCGACAATGGTTTTGAAGATCGAACCTGGAGCATATCTTTCCTGGGTCGCCCGGTTTTTTTCTGGCGCCAGGATATCATCCTGACGCCGAGCAAATTCACCTGGAGGGAAGCCTTGAATGGAATCATTCGGATCAATCGTCGGTGAGGAAGCCATGGCCAGGATATCGCCTGTCAGCACTTCCATGACCACCACTGCCCCACGGGTTGTCGGCCCATAGATCTGTAAGGCGCGCTCCGCTTTTCGTTGAACACTTATATCCAGCGTCAACACCACGTTGCTCCCTGCTTCGGCGGGTTGCCAGACGTTTTCCGCCTGCCGATAACCCACATTGTTAATGGTGACCGATTTAATTCCAGCTCGGCCACGCAGAGCCGCATCACAAGCCACCTCGATCCCGAGTTGACCGCGATGGTCGGGCGGTCGATAGGAAAAAAAAGCATCTTCTCCAGCGACAGAATCGTTATCGCGTTTCAAGGAGCCCAGCACGTGTGCGGCAAAGTTGGTAAAGGGATAGACCCGGGTGGATGAGGTTTCCAAATCGGCGCCCATAGGTTCGGTGCATTGCTCCGAGAAAATGGCCAGTTGAACTGGAGTCAAATTGGTAACAATAGGCAAAGGGATATACGTACGTGAATCATAATGCCGTTGAAAGTTATTGGAATTCAGCACCTGAGGCTGGCCCAGACGCTGGCTGATCTGCATTACCACGTTACTGGCGGCCTCATAGCGCGCTTTCCGGTAAAGTGCGTCCCGGTCTTTAGGCAAGAGCGTCAACGCTTTTTTTTCTTTGGCAGTGAGCTTGCGGCCCAGGCGTCGTTGCTCGGCCTCCATCCTATTAGTCCGGGCGGTTGCGACCTCTCTAGAAATGGCACCAGCAAAGTTCTTACGGAGCTCTTCGAGATAGAGGTTTACGTTGTAAGTGGCGCGGTTCTCCGCAAGCACAACCCCATTTCGATCGAGAATCTTTCCACGCACCGCCGGCATCCGCACAGTGCGGAAGGATTGCATTTCCAAATGCGCCTGAAAATCGCGCACCGAGACGATCTGCACCCACCAAAGTCCCGCGGCGAGCACCAGCAATCCCACCAGGACAATCAGCGCGATCCCGCGCAGTTGCGGATCATTTTTTTTGAGCTGGTCGAAGATGAGCATTAGGAAAAGTGGGGTGGTGGAGTGATGGAGTGATGGAGTAATGCATGCAGCAGAAATAAATGAGAACGGGTTCTCTTCCCCAGCACTCCAATACTCCAGCTCTCCAATACTCCGTCTCTCTTCATCTTCCCCTCCTTATCTCCCGGTCCGAGCGGAAACTGGATTCACTGGTACGAACCGGGCCAAGAAGGTCATGAAGCCAATCAAAGAATTCGAAAAATACCGGAGTCGCGATGCTGCCGGCGACGCCCATGACCAGGAATTGCCAAAGGGTCCCCCAGCCGAGCAATGGTTGCTGCGAGGTCGTGAGGAGGAGAAGCAACGCCAATCCAGGCACCGCGATGCTCGCGACCGACCCCAGGAAAGATCGAGCGAACAATTGAGTTCGCAAAATCAAATCGCGGCTGGAGAACAGAGCCACTCCAACCAGCAACAAAGGAAGCACGCTGAGCCCCAGCGGATTGGCGGAGAGCGAATCAAACCAGAGGCCGCCACAAACTGCCAGCAGCATGACGGTACCAAATCCAGCTGAAAGGCTTGCATAAACCATCAAAGCTGGAAGCAGATCGATTTGGACCCCTAGCAGGTGGCGGACTCCGTGAAAAGCGGTTTGCCAAAAAACCGCCAGCAATGCACCGAGCAATATTAAAATGGTATTGAGCCAGTTCATTAAGGAAGCCTCACCCAGACCTCGTCCAGCGCACTTAGATTCGCCCCCAGCCTCACGCGCGCCACGCTGAAAAGACCTGATTCCTCCCAATGAGTATCGACTATTTGTCCGATAGGAATATTTTCAGGAAAAACACCCCCCTTTCCACTGGTCCTGACGACTTGCCCTGGTTTTAAATTGGAGGTTTTAATAAATGCCATTGGGACAAGACCGCTTTCGAGCGGTCTGGATGCGCCGATAATTCCAGTCTCCCCGCCTGGTTCGACCCGTGCGGCCACTTTGCAATTGGGATCCCCCAACAGCACAACTTGAGAGCGGGCAAAAGTAGCCTGGGCAATGCGTCCGACCAGGTAGCCTTCCTCAGTCAGGACAGCCAGATTGTTAGTGATGCCATCGCGCGTCCCGAGATCGATTTGAACGGTGCGCCACCAGTTGGCAGGCTCTGTCAGGATCACACGCGCGAGTTTGTGCTTAAGCGGGTTTCTTTGTTTCCAGGCGAAATAACGGCGCAGCTTTTCATTTTCCTGCAGGGCTGTGCTGTTCTCCAAAAGCTGCAACCGTAATTGAGTGTTTTCCCGGCGCAACGCTTCATTCTGTTTCAGCAGCTCCTGTTTGGGAAGAATCGCTTCGCCTGTCTTTTCAGCCACACGCTGGGAAGAGGCAGCCAGGCCGAATAGCGGCAGGAAAAAGCTTCCGATGCCCAGTTTCAACCGGGCAGCGGTCTGACTTGGCAAATTTAGAATTGTCAATATCAACACCACAATCAGAGCCAAAGCGATATAGTGCGGCCGTCTTAACATCAAAATTTCAACAAAATGACGAGTATTGGTGACGAGGGAGGGTCTCTTCACTCGATACCCGACACTCGACACTCAACAGCCATCAGTTTCGCGCTCAACGTTCGCCTTTAGCGTTTCACGTTTGCGCGTTGCCGGATGATAAGAGGAACCTACTTGGAATTATTCGATACCCGCTTGAGGAATTGAAGTTCTTGCAAAACCCGGCCAGTGCCTTCGGCCACTGCGCTCAGAGGATCATCAGCGATATGGACCGGCAACCCGGTCTCTTCTGCTACCAACCGATCTATGCCGCGCAATAACGCTCCGCCGCCGGCCATGACGATGCCTCGATCGACTAAATCGGCAGACAACTCGGGTGGACAACGTTCCAGGGTTATGCGCACAGACTCCAAAATGCTCGAGAGCGGCTCCTGAAGGGCTTCGCGAATTTCTTCGGAGCGAATGGTCAGGGTTTTTGGCAACCCTGCGCTCAAATCGCGTCCCTTCACTTCCATTGTTAATTCCTGCTCCAGCGGAAAAGCTGAGCCAATTCGTATTTTTATCTCCTCCGCTGTGCGTTCGCCTATCATCAGGTTATAGGCGCGTTTCATGTGCGCGACGATCGTTTCGTCAAATTCGTCTCCGCCGACCCTCAGGCTGCGACTGAAGACGATGCCGGCCAGGGATATAATTGCGATTTCGCAAGTCCCACCGCCGATATCAACGATCATGTTCCCAGCCGGCTCATGAACAGGCAAGCCTACCCCAATGGCCGAGGCCATCGGTTGTTCAATCAAATACACTTCTCTGGCGCCGGCATGAGTAGCAGAATCTTTGACCGCCCGTTTTTCCACTTCGGTGATTCCGGAGGGAACAGCAACAACTACGCGAGGTGCAATCAGCTTGCGGTGGTGCACCTTCTGGATGAAATGACGCAACATCGCTTCGGTAATTTCGAAGTCCGCGATCACCCCATCCTTCATCGGCCGAATCGCCACAATATTTCCAGGTGTGCGACCCAACATCCGCTTGGCTTCTTCGCCAACTGCCAAAACGGTAGTTGTTCCTGCCTGGATGGCGACCACCGAGGGCTCACGCAAGACTATCCCACGATCTCGCACGTAAACCAGGGAATTTGCTGTCCCGAGATCTATCCCGATATCGTTGGAAAACAGGCTTTTAAATTGCGCTAACATGAATTCGCCTAAACGAACGCACGCATTAAAAGCCGGGGTGCTTTAGGGGTCAAGGACTAATAACCCGTTTGCTGCTCCTTGATTGAAACTCCATGGTTCTGCTTGAGGTCCCGCAGAAACCAGAGTGACCCAACCACCTCGTAAAAAGGCGACCCAGTTTAGAGAACCTGAGTCGCCTTACTACAACCAACCTAACAACCACCAATAACCCCGAAATAATATACCAAATTCAATCCTGATTGCAAGTTCGAGGAGCATCGATAAGTCGTTGGATGACAGGATGACGTATTTCGGGGACGAGTGCATTTTGGTTTTCCACCATTGTGTCCATCAGTGGCTCAGACTATATTGGCCGCCGTGAACCGCTTGACGAAGCAGGAACAATTGGTTCTTTGCATCAGTCTTGGACTGCTCCTGACTGGGTGGGCTGTAAAGGCATATCGAATTGCTCATCCCCCTGCGGTTCCCAGAATAGAACTAAAACCATAATCATGCACGAAGTTAGTTTTGATGAGGCTCTCAATAGCATTTTCACCAAAGATGCCCGGTTTGCGCGTGAAGGATACCTTTTCGTTAAGGATGCCCTGAATCACACGCAGAAAGCGATTGGGAAGAAAAAGCGAGGTGACGTTCGGCACCACGTGACCGGGCAGGAATTGTTAGCTGGCATCCGTGACTTTGCTTTGGAGCAATACGGTCCCATGGCCGCAATGTTGCTTCACGAGTGGGGAATCAAGAATTGCCGCGATTTTGGCGAGATGGTCTTCAACATGGTTGAAGCAGGTTGGCTGGCCAAAACTGAAACGGACAGCATTGCGGATTTTGAGGGAGGTTACGATTTTCAAGAGGCATTTCAGAGGCCATTTCTACCCGCTAACAAACGCGGTGAAAATGAAACGTTCCGCGTGCCGCAACCAACCCAGGCGGACTTGTGACCCGTACGACCCAGGTGGATTCACCAAAGACAAATGGTGAGATCCCCGCGGTGCCTGCTGGTGTTAAACTCACCACCCTCGAGAACGGGCTTGCAATAATTGTTCGGGAAGATCATAGCGCCCCGGTAGTATCCGCTCAGGCGTGGTGCATGGCTGGAAGCATTCATGAAGGCAAATGGCTTGGGGCTGGCCTTTCCCATGTGCTCGAACACATGCTGTTCAAAGGCACGACTACGCGGCCAGGCAGCCGGATCGATCAGCAAGTCCAGGAAGCCGGTGGTTATATGAACGCTTTCACTTCGTTCGATCGGACAGTTTACCATATTGACGTTCCCAACACTGGCACCCAGGTGGCCATCGATATTCTGTGCGATATCATGCAAAACGCCACCTTGCCAGCGGAGGAACTCGAGAAAGAAAAGCAGGTCATCGTACGCGAAATGGACATGAATGTGGATGATCCAGTTCGGCGCGCCAGCCGCAGGCTGTTCGAAACCGCATATACCAAAAGCCCCTATCGTTTAACCGTCATCGGTTATCCAGACATTTTCCATGCGGTCGCGCCCCAGGATATTCGGGAGTATTATCAGGAAAAGTACGCTCCAAACAATGTGTTTTATGTGGTGACGGGCGATGTGAGTGAACCAGAAGTTGTTTCGCAAATTCGGCAGGCGTATGCCAAGGGTCGCGCGCGGCCTTTGCCCCCTATGGTGCTGCCGGATGAACCACGGCAAACTGCGCCTCGCGAGGTGATCGAGGAAGCGCCCATCGAGCTTGGTCATTTTCATTTTGCCTGGCATATCCCTGAACTTCGGCATCCGGATGTGCCGATCCTCGACGTGCTTGCTGCGGTGTTGGGGCATGGCCGCAGTTCCCGGCTTTACCAGGCTGTTCGAGAGCGAAAAGGGTTGGTCAGCTCTATTGATGCCTGGACCTACAGCCCGGGAAATCCGGGTTTGTTGGGCCTCAGTGCGGCAGCGGAATCCGGCAAATTCGAAGCAGCCCGCGATGCCATGCTCGAAGAAATCGAGCGAGTGAAGTCTGAACTAATTCCCCCTGCTGAACTGAACAAGGCTCTCAAACAGTTTCTTGCTGGCACTTTAGCAATTCGCAAAACGATGCAGGGCCAGGCGCAGGATATTGGCGGGAGCTGGCTGGCTGCCAATGATCTGAATTTTTCTGAACGGTATCTTGCAGCGGTAAAACGCGTGACCCCTGCCGACATCCAACGGGCAGCCCGGCAGTATCTCACAGCAGAGAATCGCACCATCTATGCGCTGTTGCCGGCCGGAACAGCTCCCAAACCTTCATTTTCTCAACAAACGGTCTCCGAGAATCCCATCCAAAAATTTGATTTTCCAAATGGTCTTCGGCTTCTGGTAAAGGAAGATCATCGCCTGCCGTTTGTAGAAATTCGAGCTGCATTCAAAGGCGGCGTTCTGGTTGAAACTTTGGAAACCAATGGTTTGACCCAATTAACCGGCCGAATGCTTCTCAAAGGAACCAGGACTCGGTCGGCCGAACAAATTGTCACTGAAATCGAGTCGGTCGGTGGCAGCATCGATAGTTACGGGGGCAACAATAGTTTTGGTCTGAATGTCGAAGTGATGCGCGATGATTTTACCACCGCCCTGGATTTGCTTCGCGATGTCTTGCTCGAACCAACTTTCCCGGTGGACGAGCTGGAGCGCGAACGTGAGGTGCAGTTGGCCGGCATCCGTTCCCAAAAAGATCAATTATTGCCCAGCGTTTTTAAAAAGGCGCGCCGGGCCCTGTTTGGTGCGGCTGGCTATGGTCTGGATACTCTTGGCACGGAAGAAAGTGTTGAAAAACTTGCAGCCGCAGATCTCAAAGCGTTTCACCAAGAATTTACTGTTCCAAATAATTGCGTCCTGTCGATCTTTGGGGACATTGAAGCGCCTTCGGTCCGCAACGCAGTGGAAAAGGCTTTGGGCGGCTGGCAAGCTGGGGGTCCTTTTCCTGGGGCTTCAGTCGGGTTTCCATTGAACTCAGTGAAACGTGTGACCGAGATGCACGATAAGAAGCAGGCCGTGATGGTCATCGGGTTTCGCGGAACTACCGTGGTGGATCAAGATCGTTACGCCCTGGAACTTATTCAGGAATCTTGCAGCGACCTCGGTTCAAGATTGTTCCTTCGTATTCGAGAACAGTTGGGGCTCGCCTACTATGTGGGGGCGCAAAATTTTGTCGGTCTGCTTCCCGGCTACTTCGCGTTTTATGTCGGCACCGCTCCCGAGCAGACAGAGTTGGTCGAACAGGAATTACTCAAGGAAGCGGAACTATTGCGTGAAGAAGGATTGACGCAACAGGAGCTTTCTCGGTCCAAGGCCAAAATCATTGGCCAAAAGAAAATCGCCCGTCAAGACCTGGGGGGCCTTGCCTTGGCGACGGCGTTGGACGAGTTGTATGGTCTTGGATTTCGGCATCTCGATACGGAAGACGCGCGTTACGAATCCGTGACGCTTTCGCAAATTAAAGCTGTCGCACAGAAATATCTCAGGCCCGACGCGCTGGTTATTGCCACTCTTAAACCGAAAAGCTGAGGGCATCCACAAGTCCTGCAAAATTTTGCGCTTCGCTTCTGAATCGCGATATGGCATCCCTTCGATATGGTCCCAGGCAACCTACTTTGCAAATCGACCTTATGAACAAAACTTTTCGTGGGAAACTTTCGATCGGGCTAGCAGTGTTTGCTCTATTCTCCAGCAGCGGATTCGCGGCGGAAATCATTCCATTATCGGGCACGCAACCGCTCACGCTTAACGGGGACATCGCTTCCAATCTTGTGGCTGGCGTCGATCGATTTCTCCTACGGGAACTTGAGAAGTCGGTCGATGGGCGGGATAAATTTTGGAAACGCGACTTTTCATCCGAGGAAGCCTACAACCGTTCGATTGCGACCAACCGTGCGCGACTGAGCCACATCCTGGGAGTGCGTGATGCGCGCAAGCCTTTTGACGGACCGGAACTGGTCGGAACCACTGCGCAGCCAGCCCTGGTGGGGCGCGGGGCAGGCTATGAAGTATTTGCGGTGCGCTGGGCCGCTTTTGGCGACGTCCATGGAGAAGGACTGTTGTGCCTTCCTGCGGGTCGGAAAGCGGTCGCCGATGTCGTGGCTATTCCCGATTGCGAGCAGACGCCGGAACAGTTGTTGGGTCTGATGGACGGAGTGGCGGAATCATCGCAATTTGCCCGGAGACTGGCGGAGAGTGGTTGCCGTGTTCTGGTGCCGGTGCTTATCGATCGGAGCATGGGGCCGCACAAGGGCCGCGCGAAACTTACAGGGCGCGAGTTTGTGTACAGGTCAGCCTATGAGTTGGGGCGGCATTTGGTGGGGTACGAGGTGCAAAAGGTGTTGGCGGCAGTGGATTGGTTCGATAAGGAGCGAGGCAGTCAGGGCAAAGTGGGTGTGTTTGGTTACGGGGAAGGCGGTTTGCTGGCGCTCTACGCCAGCGCTCTCGATTCGCGCATCAATGCAACTTCGGTCAGTGGTTATTTTGACGATCGGCGCGACATTTGGCAGGGGCCTATCGACCGAAACATCTTCGGGTTGCTCGAGCAATTTGGTGATGCGGAATTGGCGAGCATGGTAGCGCCGCGCTTGCTCATTATTGAAGCTTGTCAATCACCTGAGGGCACTGTGACCGGTAACGGAGGTGGCGCGCCCGCCAAATTGGTCACACCTGAACTGGAGCGAGTGAAGAAAGAAGTCGAACGGGCTCGTGAATTGGTGAAAGGTTGCGATCCGAAGCCGAGAATCGAATTAATCATAAACAACGATGGCCATGGCCCATGCGGATCCAGCGAAGCACTGGAAATATTTCTCAAAGGGCTGGCCCCCGAGGCGAAGCTGGCAGACACCGGCAAAGCTCCGGAACATTTTCGGCAGAAGTTCGATCCCAAGCCTCGACAGGAGGCGCAACTTCACGAAATCGACCGCCACAATCAATGGCTCTTGACCGAAAGTGGCTATACTCGCGAGGAATTCCTGAAAAAATTGGATACCAGCTCTCTGGAAAAATATGAACAGAGCGCGGCACCCTACCGAAAGTTTTTCTACGAGGAAGTCATCGGACACTTTGAAACGCCGGTGCTGGCGCCCAACGTGCGTTCGCGGACATATTACGAGTCCAACTCCTTAACCTGTTATGAAGTGGCAATGGACGTGTACCCGGACGTTATAGCGTATGGATTATTACTAGTGCCCAAAGGTATAAAGCCGGGAGAGAAACGGCCGGTGGTTGTTTGCCAGCACGGACTCGAAGGTCGTCCTCAGGATACCATTGGCGAACCGGGGAAGGGGTATTACTCCGCGTTCTCCACCAAACTGGCCGAGCGCGGCTTTGTCACTTTCGCGCCGCAAAATCTTTACATCTTCGGCGACCGCTTCCGCACTCTGCAGCGGAAAGCGAATCCATTGAAGAAAACCTTGTACTCAATCATTACACCGCAACATCAGCAGATTGTGGACTGGCTGGAGACGCTTCCGTTTGTCGATCCGAAGCGGATTGCCTTTTACGGACTGAGTTACGGCGGTAAAACGGCAATGCGAGTGCCGGCTTTGGTGACCGAGTATTGCCTGTCGATCTGTTCGGCGGACTTTAACGAATGGGTGTGGAAAAATGCCTCAACACGCAGCGGCTATAGTTATGTGTGGGGAGGAGAATATGAGATCTTCGAATTTGATCTGGGCAGCACGTTCAACTACGCGGAAATGGCGGCACTGATCGCGCCACGCCCATTCATGGTCGAGCGCGGACACTTCGATGGAGTAGCGCCCGACGAAACAGTTGGCTACGAATACGCCAAGATTCGACGTCTCTATTCTGCGCGGCTTAAGATCCCAGAGCGAACTGAAATCGAATGGTTTGTGGGGCCCCACAGCATCAACGGGCAGGGCACTTACAAATTCCTTCACAAACAACTAAGTTGGCCCGAACCGTGAGCGGTTTAATTTTGAGAGAGGACGAAAACAAGAGGGGTTCGCGCAGGCGGGAGCGAGTTGTGTGAGAAGCCCGGTTGGCAGGCAGGGGTTGCGCGGATACAGGTCAGGAGAAGCCTTCACATTAATTGAGCTTTTGGTGGTCATTGCCATCATCGCAATTCTCGCGGCCATGCTCCTGCCCGTTTTGTCAAAAGCCAAGACCAAAGCGCAAGGTATCGCCTGCATCAATAACCTGAAGCAATTGCAGCTCGGGTGGGCCATGTATGCCGACGACAATAATGGCAACCTTGTGCCGAATCTCTGGGCAGGCTCAGCCGATATACGCAAGACCGCAAAGAATTGGGTTGCGGGACGTCTCGACTTCAACGGCAGCAATCCCGACAACACGAATACCCTGTTTCTGACCGAGTCGCCGTTGTACGTGTACACCAAAAACATTGGCATTTACAAATGCCCCGCGGACAAAGCGATAGTTAACTTCTCGGGCGTGAACTATGCGCGTACTCGCAGCCTGTCGATGAATGGCTGGGTAGGGGATTGGGAGGATCGCGCCTGGGGCGGCCAGACGAGTTATCGTTCAATTAAGAAAACCTCCGACTTTATCCGGCCGGCCGCGGCCGGGAATTGGGTATTTATCGATGAACATGAAGACAGCATCGATGACGGTTGGTTTGCGGTGGACATGGCCGACCGAGGCGGTGCCACGATTATGGCCAATGTTCCGGCCAGCTACCATAATGGCGCCGGTGGCCTTTCATTTGCAGACGGACATGCGGAGATCCATAAATGGGTCGATCCACGCACGAAGCTTCCAGTCACCCGAACTTATATCCCACTGAATATCCCTTCGCCGAACAACAAGGATATCCTGTGGATCCAGGAACGGACCACTGGACTGAAATGAGCCAGCGGTTACTGAACCATAACCGTTTCTTCTTCCACATGACCCGCATCGCTTCGTTCCATACTCACTCGCAATTGTTTCAGTGCCTGTTCCTGGATTTGCCGGATGCGTTCGCGAGTGACGTGGAATTCCTCTCCGACTTCTTCGAGGGTCTTGGGTTCTCCGCTATTCAATCCATAGCGCATTTCCAGAATAGCTCTTTCACGTTGTGTAAGAGTGGCAAGAGCTTGCCGCATCAGGGCGTTATCGCTCTCGCGAAGAATGTGTGCAAATGGAGCTTGCGCATTGGGATCCGCCACAATTTCAGAAACACGGTCTGATTCATCCTCGCCCAGAGGGGCATCAAGCGAAACGGGCGCTCTTGAGGCTTGCCGATAGGACCGGAGCCGGTGAGGGTGCATTCCCAATTCGTCGGCCAGTTCTTCATCCGTTGGCTCGCGGTCGAGGACTTCACGCAATTTCATTTCTGCGCGACGAATGTGGGCAACTTTATCGACCACGTGGACCGGCAACCGTATCGTCTTGGATTGATTGGCCAGGGCCCGCTTGATCGCCTGTTTGATCCACCAGGCTGCGTAAGTGGAAAGTTTCGCGCCTTTCGCGGGATCGAACCGTTCCACACCTTTCATCAGGCCAATGTTGCCTTCATTGATCAGATCCAACAAAGGCAGCCCCAATCCGCTGTAATCACGCGCAATTTTTACCACCAACCGCAAGTTGGCTTTGATCATTTGCTCCCGGGCCTGCTTATCACCTTTTTTGATACGTTTCGCGAGCGCGATCTCTTCGTCGGGAGTGAGCAATTTTACCTCACCTATTTCTCGAAGATAAAGTTGCAAAGCATCTCCGCGCGGGAGATTGGAATCCACCGGTTCCCGATCAGGCGCTCTGCTTTCTTCCGGTTTCGGCAAACGATTCTGAGGCAAGGGCAGGGGAATCGTCTTTGCGGGCTTCCTGCATCGGCCGGGCAAACGCGACGGAGTCAGGCGAGTGAGCGACCCTGAAATCCTGTTCCTTTTACTCCCGTAGGTTCTCTTGTAATTCGTAATCATTTGTTCCCTCAATTCCTATGGTTCCCTTCGGTTAATTCCTCGGGAATTACTGTCAAAACGATTTTTTCTGTGTGCCGCAGCACTGTCAGTTGCGCTGGAATGCCAATAGCCGCCGCAACCAGGTGGCGGTGTAAAGCATCAATGCTGGAAACGGGTTCCGCATCGAATCCCACGATGATATCACCTTCAAGCAAGCCGGCGCGACTGGCGGGGCTTCCTGGTTCAATACCCACTACCAGAATACCGTGCTCCGCCTGGAGCCTATGAAATCGAAAGACTCGAGTGTGTATCGGCACGTTCTGTCCTGCCACACCGATCCAACTGCGGCGCAAGCGGCCTTCCTTGATCAGCCATGCTGCCACGAACTCGGCGGTGTTGCTGGCAATCGCAAAACAAATGCCCTGTGCAGGCAGAATAATCGCTGTGTTCACACCCACGATCTCCCCGCGAGAGTTGAGCAGCGGACCGCCTGAGTTTCCTGGATTCAGAGCAGCATCGGTTTGAATTACGTTGTCGATCAGCCGCCCGGATTGGGACCGCATCGAACGGCCCAGCGCGCTAACAACTCCCGCGGTAACTGTTTGGTGAAACCCAAACGGGCTTCCGATAGCTATAGCGATTTGGCCAACTCGGACTGAGCGTGAGTTCCCAAGCCGCGCGTAGGCAAGGTGTGGAGCGTTGACGCGGATAACCGCCAGGTCTGTTTCCGGATCGTCGCCGACCAAGGTTGCCCCGAAGACACGGCCATCGGCAATGGTCACAGTAATCTTTTCCGCGCCATGAACGACATGGCTGTTCGTCAGGGTATATCCATCAGGCGCGATGACAAAGCCTGAGCCTGTGCCACCCGCTTCCGGTCCGGCATTCCGTGACCGGTGTGAGTTGGCATGCAGCACGCGGATATTCACAACCGCAGGACTGACTTTTTCAACTACGCCAGTCACTGTCCTGGAGTAGCTGTCCAGTAACTCGCCGTCCGAAAAAAGAGGCTGCCCTTTGTCATCCGAAAGCGGCGCGCCATCATTAAATGGCTCCTGGATATCTATGGCCTCGATGGCTGGTATTAAGGATCTCATGAAAGCCTTTCCAAGCGGGATACGATTGCTGTTTTTCCCGCAGCACCCATGGTTCGATCCTGCAGCTTACCGTTTGCAAAATAGAGCAGCGTGGGGATTGCCTGAATGCCGAATCGAGCGGAAAGTCCAGGATTGTCATCCACATTGATTTTCACGATTTTCGCGCGGCCGGCATTCTCTGTGGCGATTTCGTTGAGCACAGGTGTCAGCATCTTGCACGGCCCACACCATTCCGCCCAAAAATCGACCAGAACTGGTACATTCGATTTAATCACTTCCGATTCAAAAGTGGCTTCGTTGATTTCAATAATGGGTTTCATCTTCAGGTTTCATTAATTGTAACCAATCATGTTACACAATAGCACAAAAAAAAAGATTGTCATCTGTTGTCTTTGCAAGAACGGGCCGCGCATGCTTTTACAGTATCCAACACCGCGGTGAGGCTTGTTTTTGCCAGGTCCTGTTCCAATGCCGCCTCGGCGGAGGCAAAAACTTTCTCCAGCTCGCGTCGGATGCAGTTTCCAACCGGGCAATCTGAATTGGGCTTGCTCGAAGGGGTTGCAAAGGGTTCGGCCTGCTCAACCGCCCGATAGATTTGCGCCAGATTAATCCGGCCAGGGGAGCGGCTAAGTCGCGAGCCGGCGCCCGCGCCTTTGCGGGTCTCGACCAGTTTGGCCCGCTGTAGGGCAAGGAGAAGCCGCCGGATGATCACCGGGTTTGTATTGACGCTGGAAGCCAAAAGCGCGGAAGTGACGCGGTCCCCATCCTTATAAGCGAGAACAGCGAGCACATGGACGGCCATTCCAAAACGACAACTGGTTCGCACAGAAGCTATGTAATCCTGTCTGTTACAATTGTCAAGAATCGTGGTGTGCGATTAAAACCGGTTACGGAGCGCGCCCGTCCTCGGGCGCAGCAACTTGCCTGAAGAAAGTGCATTCGAATTCACTAGAGGCCGAATCGGCTGCGCTACGCATGTCAGGTGGTGTGGGAGCCGGGAGGGTAATCTCCCGGCGGCCCGATTAGGCAGTTGGAGACTCCGAGACGGACCTATCCGAATCTTTGGGCCGAGGAAATTGCGGATGTGCCGGCACATCGGAAGGCAGAAGATGAAACTTCTGCATCTCTGAAGTCCAGGTGACCAGTTGCGGCCCTTCGAACACACTGAGGTCATCGAGAGTGCCGACCTTGATGAGCACAGCCGACGGCGCGCGCTCCGAGCGTGCCGTGAGATGAACTCCGCAAGCCTCGCAGAAATGTCGAGTCGGAGACCACGGGCGATCATTCTTGTTGAACGATCTGGGAGTGCCCTTGGTGAACTGGAAGCCCTTTGCGTCAACCGCCATGAAGAGATTCCCTGCGCCGCCCGAAATCATTTGGCATGTCCGGCAATAGCACAGGCCTCTCATGAGCGGCGGTCCTTCGCATTGGTAGCGGACGCCGCCGCAATAGCATCCACCAGTGAATGTATGATTTGTGCTCATGGCTGCTTCTTTTATCCAATACTGCTCATCAGTAGCGGCGGGGCAGTGATGTCCAATAAAGAACCATAATGTCAGGAGTGAACACAATCACTATGACAAACATCGATTGGTTACAGCTTTCACTCTCATCATTCGTTAGGCGCATCAAAAACTCCCGGCCTGCCCTTAAAATCGACGAAGACTGCGGCAGTGTTGAAGTTGGTCTCGGAAATGTTGTGCCGTGCCACCCTTTCAACCTCAGCAAGCTGATTGGCAGGGGGCTTGGTGGAATCCCACGGAGGGCTAGACTCGTCAAACAACGTTCAATCCTCGCCATATGGTGGACCCCATCTATTTGGAAATGCGCCACACCGTGAACAATTGTAAATACTGCTCAGGCGCGGCGGGCCAAGCGCGTCCGGCATGCAACTGCGACGGAATCCCGCCGTCGCCTACATCTATATCTGCAATTTGTCCCCTCATTGTTAAGCATCGGCTCCCTTTCGCTTAAGAGCGTTGGTGGTTTTCCGCATCTTGGCGACCAATCTGTGATGCACTCTGTTAAAGACCGGCGTTGCGATTTTGCCAAGCTCCAACAAATCAGCGCGCTCTATAAGGCCGAAGGAAGGTTTCTGCACCGAAAGCCAGACCCGGCTGCCTTCCAGTCGAGGGTAGCACACCGGGATGTAAATGCCCTCGCTTCGAAAGAGCTGGTCAGCGAAGTCCTCGGTAAACCGCCTCCCTTTAGGCCGTTGTCGAAGCGTAGAGGTAAACGAACTCATTTCTCCGCCACACTCCCACTCTGCCTCTTCCAGGAGACGACCGCGTTCATAAAGCGCGTAGCACATCGCATTGGATGTATCCTCGCAGAGGAAGGACACAGCTCTGGTTTTGAGTTTGGCGGAAATCATTTTGGCTTCCTCCGGCACGCCCTCGATCTCCTGGGCGGAAACATCGCCGACAGAACGCAGGACGACGGTCCAAGGGTTGGCCTTTATGCGAACCACTGCTGTCAACGGGGCTATCTGTTCGAACTTTTTGGCTGGCTTTAGCGGTACGCGCCGCTCGAACCGTATGGGTTTTCGGAAGTCAGCCAGCACCCGAGCGACGACATCTGCCGGGGCCTTAACGGCAAAAACAGACCATTCGGGATGAACGTCCATGCGTGTAAAGTCTTTGATGCCGAGCGCCGACCCAAATGATTGGCTGGCGGGCATCGTACCCCCGCTTTTGGGCAACCTGGCATAAGCAGCCTGCACCATCTCATAGATGGGTTGGTACCCGGCTCCCCGGTTTCGGGCTAGTAACTTTGCGGCCTTCAGAATGCTTTGACCCTCAGCATCCTTCAAGAGCGGGTCAGCCCCGTGACGGAGAAGATATTCGACAACTTTCGCGCGTCCACGATACATCGCACTGGCCAATGGCGTGATCCCCGTCTCGTGCGCCGGATTGGGAAGCGCTCCCGCCTCGATCAGCATTCGAACCACGGGCAGATTCCCATCCCCCGCGGCACTCAGCAACGGCGTTCCGTATTCGTCGCCCAGATTGGGATCAGCGCCAGCCTTGAGCAGAAGGCGAACCGTTTTGTACACGTCTTCCAAAGGAGCCCCTCGGATGCGCACCAGCCGGCCTCTTATGACTTGCCTTTTGAAGAATCCCAATCTGGTGACAGCGCACCGCAGCGCTCCGGTGCCGTCTTTATCCAAACCGTTGACCTGTGCTCCCTCGCGGAGGAGCAAGGCCACTTGCCGAAAGTCTGCGCGACTTGCGGCCTTGATAAGCTGAATCGTCTTCGATGGCATGTTGTTCCTCGACTGGTTGACCCGAACGGAAAAAATGAGCGATGCGGGCGGCCCAGAGCGCCCGAATCGGCAATAGACCTGGCCCGCCCGCATTCGCTCCAGCGATTTTGTTTCCGGGCTTGTTCAACTATGGGTGTATTTGCTGGCTCCGCGCGCCAGTTCGTCAGTCCTAATTTCTGCACTCCAACCAGGCGCGCTCCGCAGCAATACACCCTTTAAGGTTGGCCTGCTTCATTGTGTCGCCCGAATTGTAATGGTCTCAACGGCACTCGTCGAGACGGTTGGATACGCCGAGAGTCCCCAGATCTTGTAAACTCCTGGCTTACTAAACATAACCTGCCGGTCATAGGGGTTACGCACTGCACTTTCTATCGTCGCGACATTGAAAACTCCTACACCGGCTGGTTCTGTAAACCAGGTGAGATTTGCGGCCACTTGCTTTTCAAAACCAGGCGGCTGCTCAGGCAACGCTACCGCCCCTTCCCGCACTGTTTTTCGGTCGACCTGCATCCATGGGCCGTTTGTACGAGTTGCTCTCAACTCGATCCACTCACCAGCCACACCTTCCTTCGGCAGGGAAATGGTGACAGTGCATGAATAGCCCTTGGCAGGGACAAAAGGATGACTACCGAGTTCATCAGAGCAGCCAAGCAGTCCGAGTGACTCTGCTGCGGACAAAAAGAGGATCCATGTTAAGGTCGAGCGTCTCACGGGCGTAAAGGCCAACGGAGCAAATCACCGACCCCGCGCCAGTGACTCCGGATTTGGAAACGACACATCATCGGGTTCGATGGATCTGCTTTGTTGGGCATAGTTTCACTTATCCGCCTTTGGAAAGCGGGGGCGAGCCAGTGACGCTGCAAACAAGCAAGCGACTGCTCCAACAAACAACCCCATGGTGTTCTTCGATACGTAATCACCGGGTTCATTCGCCAAACGAAGGCCGGTGCAAACCAGCATGATCATCCCTGCGGCAAACGAAATGACAAAACCCAGCCAGTCAAAAACATGGTGCCAGATCGGTTTGCGACTCTCCCCACTCTGCGATGTCTGTGCATGTGTTGTGTTCATAAACTATGCGCTGTGATGCGACGTGGCCCAACGAATTATCACCGACCCGGCGCCGATGGCAACCCGTCTGGAGGAGCGGGCTAGTTTCTTTCCTCATGGTGCCTACCTTCACCTTTCCAACAATCCCTCAACGGCTTCATTCTGTGAAATCCAGCCTCGACCTTTGCACACCTTGCAGGTGTCAGGCGTTGCCGTCTCACCCGCGCCAGGAATTTCGCAGCCTGACCCAGAGCACCTAAATTTGCCGCTTCCGTGGCAGATAGGGCACTCGAACCGCAGGTCAGACACCAGCCAAGTGCCATCGGCCGCGGTCAGCTCGTACCGGAGTCGAGCTGCGTTTCGGCCTATGATGTTACCGTTGGTTGTCACGTCAGCTTTGGCTCCGTGCCGGGCTACGTCCAAAACCCGCTCCTCTTGGTAACCGGTCAGGCGCTTATCGTAAATTAGTGCGTTTTGGCAGAACTCTTTTTGAAAGGTCTCCAATTCCTTTTGGTGGCGCCTGAAGATGGCATTGCGTGCCGCAATGAACTTCAGCAAAAATGACTCTGGAGATTCCATAAAACTAACGTTACGCTAAGCGACCACCGCCGACAGCCACGCCCGCCGAGGCCACTGACTGCAAGATTACTCAAGAGCCTGAAAACGGCAAACGTGGCGGCGGTTCGCTGGAGCAAAAGTTAGCGCGGAGCTGGCCTTCTTGGCGGATATAATATTTTCGAGAGATTTTCAAATTTCTCGTCTGGGAACTCGTGCTCGCACCAGAGCTCCTTGTACCCTTCCGTCCCGTGCTCGTCGAGTAACTGCTTGCCACACCTCAATACCTCTGCGCAAAACTGGGCGGCAAGACAGGTGCAGGCGAATACCTGCTCTCCAGTATCGGGACCGGGAGGTGTCCATTCTTTGTACCAGAAAACGCGGATGAGCACCTGATCTGCGTCGGTGCGGCAGACGACGCATTCGTGCTCGCCCGGCTCGTCGGTAAAACCAAAGCGCGCCTCCTGAGCGCCTTGCGCGATTTGGGTGGCAACATCGAGCATTCTGGATAGCGCATCCGACATCCAAGAGATTCGCATTTCAAGACGCTGTCCGTCGTATTCAATCACCGCCTTGGCCCATCCGACGCCTTCAAGGATGTAGGTGAGCATCATGGAGGTTGTGGGCACTAACACCGCGCTCAGTGGCGCGCCCCAGACGCAACCAACGCAAACAGACCCGCGTTGGCGCGTCCACTGAAGCAGCCAAGTTATACCCGGGCATTACCATGCAAATGGAAATCTCCTCTCGGTCTGCATCTGCCTTTTTTGCTCGGCCGTGAGGCACACCACAACAGCGAAGTTGCCGTCAACCGCACACTCAAATTGCCGACCGGACGCAGCGATTAGGGCATTGATTTGAAGCAGCACCTCGAGATCGATCCAGTCATCCTGATATGCCGGGGAGACTTTAGCGGACTTGCCTGCCAGGTTGAAGGCCAAGCTGATTGGCCCGCGCTCGCTCTCCCACCGCTCACTAATTTCCATTGGAGCGAAAGCTCCTCGGGAAATGCGAGCCCATTCAGGCAGGACTTCTGAATAGACCAGATTCTCAGCACACACGTCCGCTTCTGGGTCGTCGGCCCAAACGTCGCCATCCGAGAACCGGAGAAGATAGGCATCGTCCCAGGGCTTGCGCGGGTTTGGCAAATCTCCCGACTCGGCGGTCCAGCGCTTGAGGACATTGGAGGGTTCTGCTCCCGCGAAGAAACCGACATCCTGATAGAAGCGGATGACCTCCTCCGGGGTACCGCCAGTGGTCGGAGGCACTTCGGTTTTCCCTGAGAATATATTTTTAAGCCAGCTCATAGGTCGCATGTGATGTTGGGTATAACGTTGGCACTCAGCGAGGCGCCGCCGAATGCTCCAGACCCCGAGGAGACGCTCCCGGTGCGTTCGCTGAGTGAAAGTTAGCCTTCACAGAGGTCATTTAATAGTCAAAACAATTTCGGGATAGGTTAAACAGAAGCAAACAAAGGAAACGAAGAGATGTCACTTGCTGTAAACGGAAGCCTATACAAATTGAGTCTACCTCGCTGTTAAGGGGCGCAGGGCAAGTTCTTCGTTTGCTTAGTGTGCTTCTGTACAACCGGCACCTGGGTTGATGAAGAATTTGTCGGGCGCCTGTTTAGAGCGAGTCCGAGAAATTTTGCTGGCGGAAAGATCCTAATCCGGGCAAATGGTGTTCCTGCTCACATGAACACCAACTTAACACGCCGAGATTTTCTTCGACGCGCTCCAGTACTGGCGCTAGCTGGGACGGCGTGCAGCCCGTTAGCAGTTCGAGCGGCAGAATCTATCCTCGAGCGGATGCCCTTCAACGTTCGGCAATATGGGGCCAAAGGAGACGGCCTGGCTAAAGACACCTCAGCCATACAACGGGCAATAGATTCAGCAGGGCGCGAGGGCGGTTGCGTTTACTTTCCTCCGGGACGTTACCTATGCGGCACGGTGCGGCTGC